>Ga0156773_166_pt3 | contig 21931 bp, 19 predicted proteins | sample RifOxyD3_FD_110723 | JGI IMG/M metagenome (GOLD analysis project Ga0156773, IMG submission 110723) | Deltaproteobacteria bacterium RIFOXYD12_FULL_55_16 | reverse complement strand
CGAGGAAGGTATCCATGGGAAACCCATCCAGCTTGGAGGCAAGTTCTTCCACCGCCGTCTGAATGGTGGGGATTTCGCTCACCTCCGGGTCGTTGCCGATAAAACGGGCAGGCTTGCCGGGATAAAAATCCAGGTCTATATACAGCTGGCCGGTGAGCAGACTCTGCATCTTGAGCCGACCGCGCAGGCCCCGCTCCACCAGTTGCCGGATGGTGTCACGATCTCGCAGATCAACCTGTTCCCCATGAGGGGACTGAACCATGTTAGGTTCGACCTCGATAGTGACCGGCACCATGAAGCGGCGGTTTTCCGCGTCAAGCCCGAGCCGGATGCGCTTGACCGTGCCCACCTTGACCCCGAGGAAAACCACCGGCGCTCCTACTTGCAAGCCCTGGGCCGCCCCTTCAAAATAGAGGACATGCTGGCGGCGCTCCTGAAACCATTGCCCCCCGGCGAGGAGCAAAACAGTAGCCGCGCCAAGGATAATGGCGCCAAGCACAAAGCCCCCGATAAGCGTAGGATTAGCCTTTCTGCTCATGGGCAGTTACCTGCCATAATATTCTTCAAGCTGCTCATGCCGCCCCCCTGGTGAGAAAATGGCGCACCCTGGCGTCTCCGGAGACAACTGCCTCCCTGGGATTACCGGTGTTGATCATGGTGTGGTTTTCGCTGTCCAGAAAAACCGAATTGGTGCCGATGCCCAGGATACTGGCCAGTTCGTGGGTTATCACCACGATGGTTGTTCCCAGGCTGTCGCGTAATTCGAGGATCAGATCATCAAGACGCCGGGCGGTGAGCGGATCAAGCCCGGAAGAGGGCTCGTCGATCACCAGGATATCTGGATCAAGGGCCATGGCCCGGGCCAGGCCCGCCCGTTTTTTCATGCCGCCGCTCAGCTCTGCCGGATAAAATTCCTCAAACCCGGCCAGCCCCACCAGGGCCAGCTTAAAGGAAACAATCCCGGCAATCCGGCGCGCCGGGAGATCGGTGTACTCCTTGAGCGGCAGGGCGACATTTTCCGCCAGGGTTAGGGAACTCCACAGGGCGCCGCCCTGAAACATGATGCCAAGCCGCCGCTTGAGCCGTGCCTGCTGCTCCGGGGGCACGTTCCAGAAATCCTCGCCGCTGTAGAAAACGGTGCCTCGCGCCGGACGTTGCAGGCCGATCAGGGCCCGCATCAGGGTCGTCTTGCCGCAGCCGTTGCCGCCCATGACCACAAAGATATCCCCCTTGTTGACCACGAAATTAAGATCATGCTGAATAACGAACTCACCATAGGCCATGGTCAGGTCGCGGATCTCGATGTGGGGCGCGGCAGCCATGGCTTCAAATCCCCAGACGGTAGAAGATGATGGTCATCAGCGAAGCGGTAATGGTGATCAGCAGGATGCCGGTCACCACCGCCGAGGTTGCCGCCTCTCCCACTGACTCGGCGCTTCTGCCGCACTGCATCCCGCGCAGACAACCGGCATAGGCGACCATGGCCCCGTAAACGCTGCCCTTGGCAAGCCCCACCAGAAAATGCTTAATTTCCAGCGCCCGCAGGGTTTCCGTATAGTACTCGAACATGCCAATGTCAAAGATAGCAACCGAGACCAGCATCCCGGCCAGCATCCCGACAAAACTGGCGTACAGGGTAAGAAGCGGCACCATCAGGATCAGAGCCAGCATCCGGGGCAGAACCAGAAAATCAATCGGCGAGATACCCAGGGTTTTGAAGGCGTCAATCTCCTCGTTGACCTGCATGGTGCCGAGCTGGGCCGCAAAAGAGGCGCCGGTGCGGCCAGCGATGATGATCCCGGTCATCAGGGCGCCCACCTCACGCACCATGCCGATAGCCACCAGGTCGGCAATGAAGATCTGGGCTCCGACCAGGCGAAGCTGATCCGCCCCCAGGTAGGCGAGGATCAGCCCGACGAGAAAGCTGATCACTGAAACGATGGCCACGGCCCGGGGGCCTACCTCTTCGATCTCCCACCAGAGATCGCTCAGGCGGAATCTGGCCCGCCCGCTTAGCAGCCGCCCAAAAGAGACCGTGATCTCGCCAAGGAAATGCAGCATCTCAGGGACGCCGCGAAAAAATGCCACCGTGGCCGCGCCCACCTGAGAGACCAGGCTCTGCCTGCCGTTGCCGCGCCTGACCCCTTTCTGTTCGGGCACCGCAGCGGCCATGGCCAGAAGATGGCGAACCCCCCTGGGCAGGCCCTCCTGGTCGATGCTGAGGCCGCGCTCGGCGCAGAGCTTGCACAAGCCCCGAAGAAAGGCGAGAAAGCCGGTATCCCAGGCGGAAAGTTGCGCGGTGTTGAAAGACAGGCGGCGCAGGTCATCTCCCGCCCCGGCCAGGGTTATCTCGGCAGCAGGCAGATTCTGGTCAAGGCACCAGCGTCCGGCGCACGACACCTCCAGCAGATCGTCGCCAATCCGGCGCGTATCGAGCCGCCATTTTTTTTCAACATTGTTATGAAGAAGGCTGAGATTCAAAATTCCCCTAAAAACCCAAACCATGCAGGAGATCGTTCACCGCCATCTGATCAAGAGCGCCATCACCGCCAACCTCCTCGGTGGTCATCGACTTAAGATATCTGTCCACATCCTCCTGGGCGATCCGCTTGCTCTCATCTACGGTAATTCCGGCGTCCCTCTCCTTGATTTTCAACTGGGAGCCAAGGGAGACCACAATAGCCAGGAGTTGCACCTGGAAATCAGTGAGCAGTTTGATGATCTTGAGGATTTGCTGGCCGGAGAGATCCTGAAAACTCAAGGCCTCGGTAATCCGCGAGATAACCTCGGTAATGGAGTCAGCCACCTGAAAGGCGGTTTCAATCTTTCGGAAGATATCGTTCTGGTCTTCGATGGTCATCCTGCTCATGCCTGGCACCTGCCCAGAACGCATCTGCTCCAGACTCTCGGCCAAATCCGTGGCCAGGACAAGACTTTCTTCCAGCATGCCGCCAAGTTCGGCAATCCTGGGATCTGCCCCGCTTCCCTGATCTTCCGCAACGGCAGAGGCGGTTTCCTCAATCTCCTCCGTGGGCGGCGCCTCCAAGGGCAGGCTCTGATCCAGAAAGATCTCTGTCTGGTTGAGCTCCATTTTTCTGAAAAGATTCTGGGTCTTTTGATCGGAACAGGCGGCGAGCAGGGCGAACAGGATATCGCTTAAGGGAACGGTGAAAAAATTATCGTTATCCGGGGCAAGGTCGCTGATCTTTTTTCCCAGGGCCTCGACAAAGACTTGGTAGTCAAAGATCTCCCCGGCTTTCTGGCGGGCGTTGGTGATATGTGTTTTCACTGTTTCGTTGGTACACAGCTCGTACATGGTTTGAAAAATCGTGTCCAGGGCAAAAAGATACCGAGTACGCTTGATCATGGCAACCGGATCGGTCAGCTCCCCGGCATCTTCCTGCAGGGCGGCAAGCAGAGTCTTGGCCTGACCGATTTTTTCCTGAAGGCTGTACAGGATGGCGGCCGATTGAGTGCCCGCCTCCCGGTAAGCAATGGCTTCAGGCTGAAAAGCGGTATGAGTTTTGAGGGATAAGAGCAGATCTTTTACCCCGTCGGTCTGGTTCTGAACCTTTTCCGCCTGATCCATGATCTCCATAGTGGCTCTTTCCGTCATGGAGACGATGTCATGCAATTGATTCTTGGCGTCCTCGATCTTTTCCCCGGCCTCATCAAGCTCCACCCGTTTCATGCGTCGATCCTCCATGGGGATCTCCCCCATGGTCGAGCTGAGACTCATTGCCAGCTTGCCTATATCATTAAAGATATTATTGGAGATCTGTTTGTAGTAATCATCCTCGTGTGTTTTCTCGCCCAGGCGGACGGGCGCCATGGGCTCTGTGGCTGGATCGAGCGCGGTCAGAGAGGGAAGCGGCTGGCTTCCCTCGGCCAGGATATACCGCACCACCGGGGCGGTTCCCGTTTCCTGACCATCAAGGACAGTGATATTATATATCACAGAATCTGTGGATATCCTGAAAAATCCGGCGCTTATCTCAAGATTTACTTCCGATCGTACTGTTCTTGACATGCTCAGTCTCCTGCCGCTTTTTATCTGTCTCCTCCCCGCCCACACGAGGCGTGCTTCTCTCACCAATCGGCAATGCTCCGGTTTTCATGAATATTTTGTTGCTGAGACAATGACAACGCAGTCGCGATGCTGCTGGATATTACACGGGCCTCATTATTTGATAAAGGGCAGGATCGCCTTAAACGCCGGGGTCCCAGCCTTTTGCAGCCATTCGTAAATAATCATCTCCGTATTGGCGACGATGCCGCCGACCTCGCTGATTCTGGCAAGCCCGGTCTGGCAGTTTTTCTCAACCCGAGAGGCCACGGCATCTGCGGGCACCCCCATCCGGTAGCCTTGCAGAAGGCCGCCTGCCACCGTCTGGTAGATGCAGATATGGGCCTCCACCCCGCAGACCACGATGGTGTTGACCGTTTTCGGTAATCTTTTTGCCGCCTCGGTAATGGCCTCATTATCAAAACAGCCAAATTCCAGCTTGTCCAGCGGAATAACCCCGCCTAGCCCGGCCTGAATCTCCGGGAGCAAGGCCCCGATCCGCGCCGCATACTGAGTGGTGGCCAGTACCGGAATCTGGAGGATGTTGGCCGCCTGCACAAGCAGGGCCGCATTTTTCACCACCTCGTCTCTGGCCGGGATGGCCTGCATCATCCGCTCCTGGATATCCACCACCAGCAGGGCGCATTGTGCCGCAGCCAGACGGTACAGTTTTTCGCTCATTGCCTCCTCCTTTTTCAGGCAAAAATCATCTTGGGTATTTTCTTATACCCGGAAAAATGTATTGCAAAGAACCATTATTTGTCCATACTTGGAAAAATTATTATAGCTGAGTTGATCAGCTTGCCGGATTTTATGCCCTTCAGGGTGCAAACGAAACTTATACCTTCTGGGGGCAAGAACTCTTCAGCGCCCCCACCGGAGATCACTGCCCATGAGCCCTTCTTCCCGCATCGTTCAACTCATAAAAACGCAACCTCTTGGCCAGGCCGTAGAGATTCGCGGCTGGGTTCGCACCCGCCGGGACAGCAAGGGCTTTTCCTTTCTTGAGATCAATGACGGCTCCTGTGTGGCCAACCTCCAGGTCATTGCCGAGGAGAGCCTGCCCCGCTATGAGGAGGAGATTCTCCGTCTCACCACCGGCTGCGCGGTGCGGATCAGCGGTCAGCTTGCCGCCTCGCCAGCCAGGGGGCAGGCCGTCGAACTCAAGGCCAGCGAGGTCGAGGTTTACGGCTGGGCCGACCCGGAAAAATATCCCCTGCAAAAGAAACGGCATTCTTTTGAATTCCTGCGGGAAATCACCCACCTGCGTCCGCGCACCAACAGCCTTGGCGCGGTAGCCCGGTTACGCAGCGCCCTTTCCTTTGCCGTGCATCGATTTTTTCAGGAACAGGGCTTCCTGCACCTCCACACCCCGATCATCACCACCAGCGACTGCGAAGGCGCGGGCGAGATGTTCACCGTCACCACCCTTGATCTCAATAACCTCCCCCGCAAGGATGGCCGCCCGGATTTCAACCAGGATTTCTTTGGCCGCCAGGCAAATCTTACGGTAAGCGGCCAACTGGAGGCGGAGATCTACTGCCTGGCTCTGGGCAATGTCTATACCTTTGGCCCCACCTTCCGGGCGGAAAACTCCAACACCAGCAGGCACCTGGCTGAGTTCTGGATGATCGAACCGGAGATGGCCTTCTGCGATCTTGCCCAGGACATGCAGGTGGCGGAAGCCTTCATCAAATACCTGGTGCAGTATGCCCTGGATAATTGCTCAGACGAGATCGAGCTTTTTACCAATTTCGTGGACAAGGGGCTCAAGGGCAGACTGGCTGCGGTGCTGGCGCAGGATTTCGCCCGGATTACTTACAGCGAGGCCATTGACCGGCTTAAGACCTGCGGAAAAACCTTCAATTTCTCGGTGGCCTGGGGTACGGATCTGCAATCAGAACACGAGCGCTACCTCTGTGAAGAGGTTTTCAAGCGCCCCCTCATCGTCAGCGACTATCCAAAATCCATTAAGCCCTTTTACATGCGGGTCAACGATGACAATACCACCGTGGCCGCCATGGATATCCTGGTGCCGGGCATCGGTGAGATTATCGGCGGCAGCCAGCGGGAAGAACGTTACGACCGGCTGGTCAGCCGGATCAAAGAGCAGGGTCTCAACCTGCCTGATTATGAGTGGTACCTCGACCTGCGCCGCTATGGCACCGCGCCCCACGCCGGTTTTGGCCTGGGCTTTGAGCGCCTTATCCAGTTTGTCAGCGGCATGGCCAATATCCGCGAGGTGATTCCCTTTCCCCGCACCCCTGGCTCGGCCTCCTTGTAGGCCTGCCACCCAACCTGAAACGGGGAAGGTTGCGGAAGGTGCGCCAGGCCAGGAGCCGCTCAGAATAATTTATTTGCTATTCCAAATCCTTTTTGGTATCAAAAAATTAGTAGATATTGGGCAGTATTTTTCTTGTGAACCGGAAATACTGCGGGTTTCAAGTCTGGGTTCCAAGCAAGGAACGGAGGAATATCATGTTTGAAGGCACGGTGAAGTGGTTTAACGAGGCAAAGGGCTTTGGGTTTATCGCTCAGGATAATGGCAAGGATGTTTTTGTGCATTACTCCGCGATCAACAAAAATGGCTTCAAGACGTTACAGGAAGGTGAACGCGTCCGCTTCGAGATTGTGGATGGACAAAAAGGCCCTGCTGCTGCCAATGTGGAACCGCTGTAAACCTTACCTCGATGCTTGCCACCCAGGGGCCCTGTCTTAGCAAGGGCCCCTTTTTTTGCTTTGTCCAGAATTCCAATGTTCTTTGTTTGTCGGTCGTGTCTGTGGTATGATGCCACAGGCACGGGCAGGAATGCCTCGATTTATCAATGAAAGTCAGCTGTGGAAAGAGAGAAACAGTGAAACGAACAGTCTTGCTGTGGCAGGTGTTGCTGGCTTTGGTTCTGATGCTTCCAGGTGAGGCCCAGGCGGATATCTATTCCTTTGTCGATAATAACGGCACCATTCATTATACCAATATCAAGAGCGACCCCAAGCAGCAGTATCAGCTCGTGGTTCGTTCACTCGGCGCGCCACCCCGTTTCCGTTTTGCCGCTCAAAGCAGTCGGCCAGGGGACGAGAAGATCTACGAGGAACATATCCGCAGGGCCGCCAGCACCTACAATGTTGATCCGCATCTGATCAAGGCGGTGATCAAGGCCGAATCCAACTTCGATCATCAGGCGGTTTCCCAGAAGGGCGCTCAGGGCCTGATGCAGCTCATGCCAGGCACCGCAGCCGATCTCAAGGTGCGGCATCCCTTTGATCCGCTGGAAAATATCCTCGGCGGCACCAACTATCTGCGGCAGATGCTCAGCCGTTTTGGCGGGAACACCGCCTTGGCTCTTGCCGCGTATAATGCCGGGCCCAATCGGGTTGAGGCCGAACGCGGCATCCCGGCCATTCCTGAAACCCAGCAGTATGTCCGCAACGTTCTCAGCCACTACCGAAGCATGTCGGCCAGCTCCTCCTTGCCCTGGAGAGCAGGGTTTCGCTGAAAAATCCGGGAGAGAGACCGCTTTTCGCTCAGTGATCCCCGACAGCCATTTAGTTCTTGGCAAAAAAGGAGCAGGCCCGCTCCCTGGCTTGAATCAGGGAGCTGCTGGATTGAATGGCCGAGGCCAGATGATGCCCGAAGGGATAGTTTATGGCGAAATAATGGCTGAATTCCTTGAGACGACCCAGGCGCCGCTCCGGCAGAAAACTTTCCTCTAACAGCTCAATAAAGCGCAGATAGAGCGCCGGTTTGTCCACCTCTCCAACCCCAGGCCCAAGGCCGTACAGCCCATGGGCAAGCTCGGCGAAGAGCCAGGGCTTGATCGCCGCAGCCCGGCCAAGCATGAGGCCGTCCGCCCCTGATTGAGCCAGACAGTTTCTGGCGTCTTCCAGAGAAAAAATCCCGCCATTGGCAATCACCGGGATGGTCAGCCAGCCTTTGACCTTGCCGACCCATGGCCAGCGCGGCTTGCGGACAAACGGCTCCCCCCGCAACCGGGCATGCACGGAAAGCAGCTCTATCCCCTCGCCTTCCAGCATCAGGCAAAAATTACGCAGCCTTTCCTCATCCAGGGTCTCGCCCAGCCGGATCTTGGCAGTAAGCGGCAGGTCGGTCTGCTTTCTCGCCTCAGCCACCAGGGCCTGCACCGTGGCGGGTTCCTCCATGAGACGGCTGCCCGCCCCCATGCGCCGAACCGTTGGCGCAGGACAACCGAGATTGAGATCAACAGCCTCGGCACCCAGAGTGTGAAGCTTGGCAAGGGCAGGGGCAACCTCCTCCAGCCGGCTGAGCAGAAGCTGGTAGGACAAGGGGGTTTCCTGGGGGGTGCGCACCAGATAGGGAGAGAGTTGCGGATTTTCCGAGGGCAGGCGGGCGGCGGAAAGCATCTCGGTGGACAACAGGCCAACGCCGCCCAGCTCCAGAATAAGGCGGCGCAGGGCCGAGTGGGTCAAGCCGGCCATGGGCGCCAGGAAAAGCGGGGGAGCAATCACCAGGCCGCGCAAGCGGATGGGGCTGGTCATAGTAATTGTTCCCCAGAGCCGCAAAATTTCCGGCTGCCCCGGAATTGTAACCGTTCATCAGTGCCGTAGATGCGCGAAAGAGGCCTGTTCGTATCCCAGCAAAGCTGGATAAAAGCCCCTAGCCGGTACTCGGACAGGGGCTTTAAACATACAGTATGCGGGTCAGGCCGATGACTGTCCATCGTCGGCAGAAGTGTCCGACAAAGCAGATGCGGTGCTGCTGAATGGTTACTGGTCATCGGCCCAGCAGTCGCTTTACCAGACCGGCAACTTTCGACTCACGCTCCCGCAGGAAATCGAGGTCAACCTGCTCCGCCAGCTCAGGCCGTTGTTCGAGGAGAAGAGCCGTGGCGATTTCCGCCCCGCCGATGGTCAGTTCCTGACAGCTTGCCCCCTTGTTTTCCTGACGCCGTTTGATGAGGGTACGGCAGCAGGTGACAGCAAAACGGGCCTTGAAGCGGTCGTGCGCCTCCTTGGCCAGAGCCTGAAACTCCTTTTTCTTCATCCCCCCTGCCCGACGCGGACCAAGAAAGAGAGCCAGGCCAATTTCCGCTCCGGCCAGCGAGCCACAAAGGCAACCGGCGCCGCCCAGGCCATGGCAAAACCCGGAACCAAGGCTTGCCGCCATCTCCTCGCTCAAGGGGCCGGCAAAGGCCTGGTTAAGAAGGTAAATTACCGATTCAGAGCAGCAGTAGCCCCGCGCTTCATAGATATTGCCCGCCCGCTGGCCGGCAAGTTCACTGATTGTTGCGATTTCTACCTTATTTTTCATGCTTTATTCCCACTGTTAAAAAAAGATTGCTCCACAATAACTTGAAAATCGCTCCATTCTCGCATCCGGCGAAGGCCGGAATCCAGTATTTTCTGACTGTTGCAACAAGGCTGGATCCCGGCCTTCGCCGGGGTGACGACCGGATATATTTCCCACTCTTGCCACAAAAACCCCTATAACACAAAAGGCCAACCGGATCACTCACAATCCGGTCGACCTTTTGCTTTGCGACTTCTTTCTTTTTCCTGTTCCTTTATCCCCTGCCAAAGGTAAGCCCAGCCTCTCCCCGGTCCACCAGGATCGTATCACCCTCGACAAAGGTGCCGTCAAGAATCTTCATGGCCAGACCGTCCTGCACATGGCGCTGGATAGCGCGCTTGAGCGGTCTGGCCCCAAAACTCGGGTCATAGCCCACCTCGATCAGGTACTCCCTGGCAGCCTCGGTCAAGCTGACGCTGTACTTCTGCTCGGCCAGCCGCTTAGTGAGCAAGGCCACCTGGATGTCGATGATCTGGGCAAGATGTTCGCGGCCTAAGGAATGAAAAATGATGATCTCGTCGATCCGGTTCAAAAACTCAGGCCGGAAATGGGCATGGAGGATGGCATCGATCTGGATCTGCATCTCGGCCCGACGAGCCTCGCCCAGCTCCATGATCATCTGACTGCCCAGATTCGAGGTCATGATCAGGATGGTGTTCTTGAAATCTACGGTCCGGCCCTTACCGTCGGTCATCCGGCCGTCGTCAAGAATCTGGAGCAGGACATTGAACACATCCGGATGGGCCTTTTCGATCTCGTCAAAAAGAATGACCGAATAAGGCCTGCGCCGCACCGCCTCGGTGAGATAGCCCCCCTCCTCGTAACCCACATAGCCCGGGGGCGCGCCGATCAGGCGGGAGACCGAATGTTTTTCCATGTACTCGGACATATCGATCCGAATCATGGCCTTTTCGGTGTCAAAAAGAAAATGAGCCAGACTCCTGGCCAGCTCGGTCTTGCCCACCCCGGTGGGGCCTAAAAAGATAAAGGAGCCCAGGGGCCGATTGGGGTCCTGGAGCCCGGCCCGCGCCCGGCGCACCGCATTAGCCACGGCGGTGATCGCCTCTTGCTGACCCACCACCCGCCGGGCCAGTTCGGTATCGGCATGAACCAGCTTGTCTTTTTCCCCAGAGAGCAATCGATCAACCGGAATTCCGGTCCACTTGGCCACCACCTGGGCCACATCCTCCTCATCCACCTCTTCCTTGAGCATCTTGCGATCCTGCTGGATCTCGGCCAGGCGGGTATTCTCGGCGGCAAGCTGCTTTTCCAGCTCCACGATCTTGCCGTAGCGGATCTCCGCCACCCGGCTGAGATCGCCCTGACGCTCGGCCTGCTGCTCGGCCACTCTGGCCTCGTCAATGCCGCTCTTGATGGTGCGGATCTTCTGGATGATGTCCCGCTCCAGATGCCAGTGGCCCTTCATGCCGGTCAGGATCTCGCCCAACTCGGCCAGTTCGGCCTCGATCCTGGCCAGCCGCTCCTTGGAGGCGGCATCGCTTTCTTTTTTCAGGGCCTCCCGCTCGATCACCAGCATGATCTTCTTGCGCTCCACCTCGTCGATCTCGGTGGGCATGGAATCAATCTCGATCCGCAGCCGGGAAGCCGCCTCGTCGATGAGGTCGATGGCCTTGTCCGGCAGAAAGCGGTCGGTGATGTAGCGGTTGGACAGGGTCGCCGCCGCAACCGTAGCCGAATCCTTGATCCGCACCCCGTGGTGAACCTCGTATTTTTCTTTGATCCCGCGCAGGATGGCGATGGTGTCATCAAGGGATGGCTCCTGCACCAGAACCTGCTGGAAGCGGCGCTCAAAGGCGGCGTCCTTTTCAATATATTTGCGATACTCATTCAAGGTGGTGGCGCCGACACAGTGCAGCTCGCCCCGAGCCAGGGCGGGCTTGAGCATGTTGGAAGCGTCCATGGCCCCTTCCGCAGCGCCGGCCCCGACCAGGGTGTGAATCTCGTCGATAAAGAGGATGACCTCTCCGGCCCGTTTCTCCACCTCTTTAAGCACCGCCTTGAGCCGGTCCTCAAACTCGCCCCGGTATTTGGCCCCAGCCACCAGTGCGGCCAGATCGAGGGAAAGCACCTGCTTGTTGCGCAGGGTTTCCGGTACATCGCCGTTGACGATCCGCTGGGCCAGGCCCTCGACAATGGCGGTCTTGCCCACCCCAGGCTCGCCGATCAGGACTGGGTTGTTCTTGGTCCGGCGGGACAACACCTGAATCACCCGCCGCACCTCGTCATCCCGGCCGATTACCGGGTCGAGCTTGCCTTGCCGAGCCACATCGGTAAGGTTGCGGGCATATTTTTCCAGGGCCTGATACTTCTCCTCAGGGTTAGGATCCGTAACCCGCTGATTGCCACGGATGGCGACCAGGGCCTGCAAAAAGGCCTCCCGGCTCACCCCTTTGCGCTTAAAGGCCTGGGCCGCCGGAGAATCTCTGTCATCAAGCACCGCCAGCACCAGATGCTCCAGACTGACGTACTCATCCTGCATCTCGCCTGCCACCTTGAAGGCCCGGTCGAGCAGGGCCTGAAACCGTTTCCCGGCATAGACCTGGGTGTAGCCGCCGCCGCTCACCTGGGGCAGCTTATTCAGCAGCTCCTCCATCTCCTGCCTCAGCAGCGCCGGATTCACTCCCATCTTTTGCAGAATTGGTGTCACCACCCCTTCTGGTTGCTCCAGAAGAACCTTCAGCAGATGTTCGGGCTGGATCTCCTGATGGCCCTTGGTCTGAGCCAGATTCTGAGCTGCCTGCACCGCTTCCTGTGATTTAACCGTGAACTTGTCAAACTGCATAGCCATTGCTCCTTAGGCAGAAAAAAATGAAGCCAAGCGCTCCCGCTGGGTACAGCAACTATCGTAAGCGCGCCCCAGGCCGCTGTCAAGGCCGGTGGTGTCAATTTGCTGACAGGGCAGGGGCCTGGCCAGCTTGGCCAGCGATTCTGGCTCAGAGGCAAGATTTTCTCTCTCCCGGGCTACATAACCTTTGCGTTGCCCATGGCCTCGGGGATATATAAGCAGGAAAGTCCTCTCTCCCTTTTGCAACCCCAGATTCAGGATAGCACATGCCCGATCCTGCCGTGCTCATTTTCATCTTCACCTATCTCGGCGTTGCCCTTGGCCGGATTCCCGGCCTGATGCTGGATCGTACCGGCATTGCCCTGCTGGGGGCAATCGCCATGATCGTAAGCGGCGCGGTGCCGCTTGGTGAGGCCATGGCCGCCATCGACCTGCCCACCATCATCCTGCTCTACGCCCTGATGGTGCTTTCCGCCCAGCTTAGACTGGGCGGCTTTTATACCTGGGTTATTGCCAGGACCACCAGCCTCCTGGAGCGGCCCCGGCTTTTTCTTTTCAGCAGCATGCTGACAGCCGCCCTGCTTTCCTCTTTGCTGGCCAACGACATCGTCTGTCTGGCCTTCACTCCGGTACTCTGTGGCATTTTGCTGCAAAAAGGGCTCAACCCGCTGCCCTTTCTCTTAGGCCTGGCGGCTGCCAGCAATATTGGTTCGGCCGCCACCATCATCGGCAACCCGCAGAATATGCTGATCGGCCAGGTAGGCCGGTTGGATTTCGGCAGGTTTTTGCTCTGGTGCGGCCCGCCAACCCTGATCGCCCTGGCCGGGGCCTATCTCATCCTTTGCCGCCTTTACAAAAATATCTTTGCCGCATCCATGCCTCCCCGGAGCATGGCGCAAACCCCGGAATGGCCTGAATTCGACGCCTGGCAAAGCGCCAAGGGCCTGATCGCCGTGCTGATTCTGGTGGGGCTTTTCTTCTCTCCCATCCCCAGGGAGCTTTCTGCTATCACCGTGGCCGGGGTTCTGCTGTGCAGTCGCAGGATGCACTCCCGTCAGATCATGGAGCTGGTGGACTGGCATCTGCTCACCCTGTTCTGCTCCCTGTTTATCGTGGTTCATGGTCTCAGCAGCCGCAACATTCCCGGCCTGGTCATGGAGTCTCTGGCCAGCCAGGGGCTGACGATCACCAACCTCTTTGCGCTCACCGGCATTTCCGCCCTGATGAGCAACCTGGTCAGCAATGTGCCCGCCGCCATGCTTCTGGTTCGCTTCCTCGACCCCGGTGTGCCTCAGCAGTGGTACGTCCTGGCCCTGTCCAGCACCTTTGCCGGCAACCTGATTATCATCGGCAGCATCGCCAATCTCATCGTCATCGAACAGGCCAGAAAGTTTAAGATCGAGATCAGCTTTAAGGAACACGTCAGAGCTGGTATCCCGATCACCATTTTTTCCCTGCTCGTGCTGGTTTTGCTGCTGGCGGCAACCGGCAGACTTTGATGGCCGCAGGCTGCCTGGCACTATTTGGAGACACAATAAAGTTTTCTGCATAAGCTGGGGAGCAAAGGAGGAGAAAGCAACTCTGGCTAAGATGAGAGGAGAGCAACATGCTTTTCGCCTATCCTGTTGAACTGATCAAGGACGACAACAATACCGTGCGCGCAATTTTTCCGGACGTGCCGGAGGCTATCACCTTTGGCGACGATGAGGACGAAGTCTTGCTCCACGCCTGCGACGCCCTGGAAACCGCGCTGGCCATGGAGGTCGATGAAAAACAGAAACTGCCACGCCCCAGCCCGGCAAAGGGAAGGCGTACTGTCGCGCAGGGTCGATTGTCAAGACGAATTGATGAGCATCTCTACCGTCCCCCGAACTCTCGAATCGTTCTGTAGGCTAGATTTTTCTGTTTATTTTAACAGGATAGTTCTGATAAGGTGATTTTGCTGGCTGGAGGAAATTAGCCACCAGGGAAAGATTTTGGCGCCTTTGCCCGGATTGAAGCTAAGCTTGAAGCTTGGTTCCCGCTCTCCGCAAGAATCTGCCGGTGCTTGACATACGATTCCTTTAAATGCTGACCATCTTGAATACAGTCATGAAATCCAATAAACCTTGGGACGAACACCATTTTGTCCCTAAAACGGCTTGACTTTGAACACAGTTGCTACTCTACCCGATTCTCCAGTTATAGGTTTTGTCCGACCCCGGTCGTGGCGAAACAGGGTCGGATAAATCATGATTTTTAGCAAAATCAGCTTTCTGGTGCTGGTCGCCTCTGTCTTGTTTATTGTCGGATACTTGCCAGCTTGGCAAATTCTAGTCGATACATGGGCGTATTCCGAGGAATATAGCCACGCCTTTCTGACTGTCCCTATTATCCTGTATATGATCTGGGGTAAAAGGGCCATCCTGCTGGAGATTAAGAATCCTTCTCTTCTTGGGTTGTGCCTGGTTATTTTTGCCATCGTTCTTTATCTGGGCTCACTGCTGGCTCAGATTCAAGCCCTGATGGCGGTTTTCATGTTTCTGACCATAGTTGGGGTCATTATCTACCTGCTAGGTGTAAGGGCGATCAAGGAATTAACTATCCCCCTCATCCTTTTCGCCATGCTTATTCCTGTCCACGGGCAGCTCTATACTCAGTTGACCTTTCCCCTCCAAATAAAAGTTTCTCAGGCCTGCGAGATAATAATCAGCATGTTTGGGATTACGATTTTCCGGGAAGGCAATATCCTGTCCCTCCCTGGAAAAAGTTTTGAGGTGGTAGAAGCGTGCAGCGGTTTGCGGTCGGTGATTTCCTTGATGACTCTGAGTGTTATCATGGGCTATTTCCTGCTCCGCAAGAACTCAACAAAATTTATTTTATTTGCCGCCAGTATCCCGACGGCTATCTTGGTTAATTTTAGCAGAATAGTTGTCATGCTGCTGCTCTACCACTTTTTCAAACTGGATCTTACGGAGGGCATCCTGCATATCATAAGCGGTCTGGGAATGTTTATCGTCGCCTTGTTTATCATGTTCATCCTGCAACGAGTACTGGAATTTTGGGAACTAAAATAGAAACAAAGCTCGTAATTTTGGCGGTACTGTTTTTGGTGACCACCATTTTGGTTCATGGTCGGGGCTCAGAACCGGCAACGGTTCATGGCAAGCCATCATTGCAAGATTATTTCCAGAATCTCGCAGGCTACAAGGCCAGTCGCGATATTGCTCTTACTGATGCTGCTACCAAGATGCTGAAACTGGATGATTATGCCTTTATTGATTACGAGGGGAGAAAAGGGGGGATAAATCTCTATATCGGCTATTATTACACGGCCAACAAATTATCGGCCTCCCACTCGCCTCTTGTTTGTTATCCCACTCAGGGTTGGAAAATAGACAACAAGCCCGAGAGGCGGACGTTGGTGGTAGGCCAATACTCGCTTAACTACGAGGCCATAGTCACTTCTTATAGCGGACAGAAAGAACTGGTTCTGTATTGGAACCAGACCTATGCATGGACAAGCAACCAGGCTTACCAGCATAAAATAAACCTGGCTTACAACAAGCTCATGAAAACAGGTGAGCAACATGCCTTTGTCCGGGTTACAGTGCCGTTTGCCAATTCCAGCCAGGATGAGGCAGAAAAAGCTGGTGCTGATTTTATTCGAATTTTTTTCCCACGACTCATTGAATACTTTTCCGAGACCGGGCCTGCGCAAGCGCAAAGCTCTCTGTTTTTGCCGCAGCTCAGACCTCTTCAGCTGCCAGAATGATGGTTCCCTCTTATGAAGGATAGGCGAGGTTGGCAAGATCCGATAGAGGCCGACTTCCAAGATGTCATTCAAGAGTGGGCCCATGCTGGACGCACATAAAAAAGGCAGCGCCAAATGAATGACCCTGCCTTGGTGCATGCAATACTGCAAATAAATATCAGGTTTTCTGTTTCCTGCGTACTCCGATGAGGCCGACTATGCCGGTAGCAAAGAGAAGCATGGTGGCTGGTTCCGGGGCTGGGGCTGGGGATTGAAGATCCACCACATCTCTTATGTAGAGAGCTATATATGAAAGGTCTGGAATCTGACCTCCTCCATTTGTGAATGTGATTTGCCAAGGGTCGTTTGGAGTGTTCGAGCCTGCGGCAGCTAACACCTCATTATCAAACATGTATGCAGCAAAAACAGGCGAGCCTTTAATAACAGCTACTAAATCCATCTGAGCAGGAAGATTGCCGCTCCATGACAGATCCCATGTGCCAATTTTGCCAGCAGTTGTAGATAACAGGAAATCGATGCCCCCCCAGGAACCGCTACCGTTTTTGCCAGAGTCATCATTCCCAGGAAAGTCATCTTTGGTGAGATACGTCCAATTATTGCCAGCAAAGGCGCCAGTCAGGGCATTAAGGATATCGCTGTTATCACTGTTGGGATCTGAGAGAGGGCCTGCTACAGCATCAGCATATTGTCCATTTAATTGTATATCAAATATCGATACGGCACTCGCTGCTTCAGTCATGCCAAGCGCCATTATTCCTGCAGCCAATCCTGCTAAAAGTGTATTCTTCATTTGATCTCCTTGTCTGATAGTTACAAACTATATCAGCCTTTTTTCCAGCTTGCCAGAAGTTTTTGAGCTGCCGCCCGTTCCGGAAACTCAACCTTTGAAGACAAGGCCCTTCGCAACGCCTGTTCGGCCCCCGCAGTTTTACCGGAGGCTTTGAGCGCCAGGCTCAGGTGGTAGTAAATGGTGGGAATATCTGGCTGGCCGATCACAGCCTGATTTAATTGTCGCACCGCCAGATCGTGGGAGCCACGCTGGAAATGAATCCAACCCAGGGTGTCGGCGATATACGGGTCTTCTGGCGCCTGCTCCTTGGCAATCAGGGCAAACCGCAACCCCTCGTCGAGATCTGGATTTTTTTGGGTGGCAATAAGCCAGGCCAGGTTATTGGCGGCGGGGGCAAAATGCGGAGATTGTTTAAGTATTTCCCGGTAGGCTGCCTGGGCTCCGGCTATGTCCCCTTGGTTAGCCAGGAGAATCCCCAGATGCATGCGGGCAGAAATCTGCTGGGGCTGTTTATTAAGCAGAGTACGATATTCAGCGATGGCCTCAGCAGTCTTGCCGGTTTTGGCCTGAATCTTGGCGATTAGCAGATAAGGGCGGATATCCTCCGGCGCCTTCTCCTGCGCTCTCTGTAATACCGCAACACCTTGATCAAGATTATTGTTAGCAATAAAAAGCTCTCCCAGCATTATCAGATAATCGGGATAATCCGGCTCAAACTTGAGTTGGGTCTGTACCCTGGCAATGGCCCCAGCGATATCTTTCTGTTGAAGATGAATTGCCACCAGTGAAGCCAGTGCCGGAGCAAAGCCTGGCTTTTTATCAAGCATATCAACGAAGATGGCTGATGCCTTATTGTTTTCACGACGGGCCAGATAAGTAAGACCCAGGTTTAGCCGCACTTCGAGGTTGTCTGGCACCAGGGTGTTAATCCTTTCAAACAACCGGAGAGCCTCATCATGTTCTTTGTCGGCCAGAAAGCATTTTCCCAGAATAACGGCTGCGCGAAAGTTGTTGGGCCGTAAACGTAAGGCGATGGTCGCCTCTTTCTTGGCGCCGGGAAACTCCTTTTTCTGAAAAAGGTGCTGGGCTAGCAGGGTATGGGCCAAGAAATCCTGAGGATTGTTCTTGACCGCTGTCTCTACATCCTTTTGCGATAGCCCCATTTCTCCACGGTTGAAGTGGGCCAAGGCCTTGACATAAAAAGGCTCGCTTAAGTAGGGGTATTCCCTTACCAGACTGGCAAGGATATCGATGGCCTCCTGGTTTTTTTTCTCTTCTACCAGAAGCTTGGCTTTTACCAGACGGCCTTGACCGTGCTTGCTGTTCTTGGACAGGATTTCGGCCACCAACTCGGCAGCCCGGTCTCGTTGCCCGCGCTCCACCAGGTAGAAATCGGCCATGGTGGCCTTAATATTGGCATCTTCTCCGGCCTTGGCGCGCGCCTCCAAATAGGCCGATTCGGCCTTGTCGAGCATTCCGCGACTACGGCAGAAATTACCGAGGGTTACGGAGAGTGCCGGGTCTTTCGGCTTAAGGACAATGGCTTGCCTGATGCTGGCTTCGGCCTTGGTCATATCATTGGTGCTGGCATGGAAGGCTGCCATATCGAGATGGGGTTGGGGCGAATCAGGGAAAGCGGCAATGGCTTTCTGCATTAACGCCTCCGCCTTTGCCTTCTCACCTTGGTGCAGATAGAAGCCGGCCAAGGTCTGGTATTTTCCTGAATTGACCGGGGGCAAGGCCAGGGCCTTAAGCAGAGACTGTTCGGCTTTGGCTGGCTGCTTGCGAGCCATAGCAATCTGTGCCTGCAGAATATAAAGCCGGTCTAGCTCTGGCTGCACAAGAAAAGCCTTGGCCATGATCTGCTCGCCCTTTTCCGTATCACCATCCAACAAGGCGATAGTGGCTTGTAGCAAAAGAGCCTCCAGGTAATCAGGGTCGATAGCCAGAATTTTTTCAACGCGCTGCAAGCTTTCCTGCCGTTTTTTGGAAGCGAGAAGAATTCTGGCAGAATTAAGCAGGGCCTCCAACTTGGTCGGATTCAATAAGGCTACCCGCTCAAAATTGTTATAAGCCCCAGTAGAATCGTTGATGGCCAATTGGCTCAGCCCCAATTGATAATAGGCATCGGCGAATTTTGCGTCAATCTTAACGGCGTTCTTGAATTCTAGGATGGCAACTTGATGCTCGCCTTTTTCCACATATTCCAGGCCTTTTTTGAAATGAGCTTGTTTCTTTTTCTCGGGATTACTGCAACCGATAAGGGAAGCCAACAATAAAAGGAGAGTGAGACAGAGGGTTGTGTTGAACATGGTGCGAAAATATCGGTGCATAGTCGCGGATTCCATTTTTTAGATAGAAGGTTGTTTGATCATAGCCTTGCGTATATGTGGTGGACACTAGTTATGAGTGTACCACAAGCAAGGTGTTTAAGGTATTCGTTGTGAGAATCCCAGTGGGCATTGCCTACAGCTCGGATGTGCGCAAGGCCATGTACCTCAGCAAAGAGGCCGCCAAACAGACAACCAGGATTATTCAGGAGCCGCCGCCCCGGTGTCTGCTCGTTGCCTTTGGCGAAAGTTCCATTGATCTTGAACTTGGCGCCTGGATCAGCGATCCGGACAACGGGGTCAAGAATGTGAAGAGTGATGTGCTGTTAAAGATCTGGGAGACATTTCAGGAACAGGGCGGGGAGATCCCCTTTCCGCGACGGGGAATTCACCTCAGAACCAGGCCGACCGAAACAGGGGGCATGGCGGGTGGACAGCAAGAGACGCCTCTACGCTAAAAGGATATTACACCTCGAAGGACTAAGGGGGCAGGTATTACCCTGCCCCCTTAGTCACAGTATTCCTATCGTTTTGTCCCTTTCTCGAATACCCTCTGCAGGATCGCCTTGTGCTTTGCATCGGTCTTTGCAAAGCCGGTGACATCGGTAACCTTCTTCCAGAGCGCCACATCTTTCTGATAGTCGTGGCAAGAGGCGCAAAGGTTGACCCTCATGATCCGATCCTGTTCCTCCTTGTTGAAGGGCCTGGCGCCGTGATGGCTGGTAGCCTGAAGCTGCTTGCCGTTCTCATCCACGATCCGTTCGAGTTCAAACGGCACGTCAACCCCGTTTGCCTTGGTGTTGTAAATTCCGCCCCCCAAACCAATCGCCTTCCGATTGGCATGGCAATCTTCACAGGTCCGCGCCTCTTTCGTCACGGTGTGAGGCTGGATCGGATTATGCGCCAGCCCGGAAAAACCGTCATAGGTGGTGAAGACCTTGTTCTGCACCGTGACCTTGCCGTCCGGGCCGATCTGGGTGAACACCGCCTGACAGCCGGGGATGAAGGGGGAAACCTTGCCCTTCTGATTGATGCCGAGCACCGGCGATTCCCAGCGCAGGTAGGAACGGGTCTCGCTCCATTTGGAGGTTGTCTTCTGTTTGGCCTCCATGGCGCCTCCCTTTGACGGGTCTTCCGTCGCCTTGCCGTTGATCCAGTCGCCGCTCGGCGTTTTAGTATCTTGCTGGGCATGGCAGCCGTAGCATTGCGGCGCCCAGCGGGCATGGCAGCCATAGCATTCCATTTTGTTTATATGAGCCGCGATCCCCATAGCAGCCTTGGCCGGGGCAGAGCCGTGAACGATGATCTCCTTGACCTGACTGACAACCCTTTCCTTGCCGTCCATCTTCGAGGTAAGGATGACCTTGTCCCCTTGCTTTTTGAGATTCGTCAAGGGGGCGCCGGTTGAGGTTTTGAGATCGCTCACGGCCTTTGCGTCGCCGTGGCAGCTTTCGCAACGGATTTCGACCGCCTGGTGCTTTTTGTTGTAGATATTGCCGTCACCGTGCAGATCGTGTTTGGTGTGGCAGTCGATACAGGTCATTCCTTTCTGATAGTGCACGTCGCCGGTGAGGTGATTATATTCTTTGCCGTGCAGCTTTTTCCCGCCTTTTTTCCCTGCTTCCGCCGACCATGGCGAGCCATACCCATCGGATTCCATGGTGCCGATAAAGCTCACCCCTGTCCTGCCCCCCCGGTTATGGCAATGAATACACTGATATTCCGGAATCTTCGTAGTCAACCGGTGCTGCTTGGGCCGACCTTTCTGCTTCTTGTCGATTGCCTTATCGCTCCCCTCATAAATGCCGCTATCGCTGTACACCACATGACAGGCCGCGCAGCCGGAAGCCCGGTAGTCGCCGTCCTGCTGGGCGCCTTTCGACCAGAGGTGGCAGCGCAGACACTGGTCCCGCAGGTAGTCGTCGGCGGGATGATTTTCATGGGTCATCGGCGTGGCCGGATCATACACCGGCAGTTGTTTCAGAGACTTGGTCGCGCCTTTCTTTACCGGAACATCACCATCCTTGTCCTCCACCGCATAGGTGGCATAGAGCGAATCCTTGGTGTTCTGGGCTGCCCAGGTATAACGGGTGCCGCCGATCATTCCCCCCATGGTGGCGTGCATGGATTTCATCGATTTGGCCACCTCTCCGTCGTGACAGGTGCCGCAGGTTTTTTCCACCACCCTGAAGTCGGTGGGATTGGCGTACATGCCCTTATGCGCTTCTTCCTTGGTAGTGCCAGCTGGAGTGCCAAGATGGCACTGGACGCAGCTCAACTTGGACATAACCGGACCGTCGCTGATCTTTTCTATCCCCTCATGGCATTTCAGACAGCCGGCATCTTCCGGGCCGGCGGCCATCCCGGCTGACCGCGATGAAGCGTCAATGGCATATAGGCCGACAACGGCCACAGCCACGCCTGCCATAAAAAACGGTATAATTTTTTTTCGTCTCATGGTGTTTTCCCCTTCCTGTCAGTGCAGAGCATGGTATTCTGCAATAGGGCCTCCCGGCTGGAAGCATGAGAAGAAAGGCATTGCCGTGCGCGAATCTTCTCGTCCTTCCTGGAGGCCCCTTTCTTTTTCTCTCAGCAGCCCTCGACGCTTTTCTTCTTCATCGGCGCGGCGGCTTCCTTTTTCAAGGTACGGATATAGGCGGTAATATTCGCCATCTCCGCGCTCTTGGGATCAAGCGCCTTGCCCTGCAGCATCATGGTGATGCACATATTGACTGCGCCCTCAAGGCTTTTGGCCTTGCCGCCCATGAACTCCTTCTTGCTGCCATCGATGCCGCTGCCGCCTGCGTGGCAGGTATTGCAGGATTTACCGGCGGTGCCGCCGCCCAGTTTCGCATCGTT
>Ga0156773_164_pt2 | contig 22067 bp, 20 predicted proteins | sample RifOxyD3_FD_110723 | JGI IMG/M metagenome (GOLD analysis project Ga0156773, IMG submission 110723) | Deltaproteobacteria bacterium RIFOXYD12_FULL_55_16 | reverse complement strand
GGCGGGACAGCTCGACGACGGTTGCAAGCCCGCGCAGCAAGGGGCACTGCGCCCGCAGCAGGTGGCCGAACGGCCTGGCCCGCTCGTCGGTGACAAGCATGACGGCCTCGGCATTGGCGAGGATACCGGCGATGCGCCGCAGGTGATCCTCAATCTGCGACGGACGCAGCGGCGGATACAGCGGCACCGGCACACACCCGGCGTAGAGCGCGCCGTAAAAGGCGGTAAAAAAATCGCGCCCGGTGGGCATCATAATGGCGACCCGGCTCCCCGCCGTTAAACCTTGCGCCAGCAGACCGGCCGCCAGCGCCTGCGCCTCCACCTGCAGCCTGCGATAAGTGATGTCCTCCACATGTTCCCCCTCAACATAGAGGGTGATGTGTACCTGCTCGCCATGGCGCGCCGCATGCCAGTCCAGCAATTCGCTCAAGGTGGCGATGGTTGGCGGCGGCGGCTCGCTCCCGACTTCTTCCGCCACGATTACCACCTGGGGCGGCGCAAGGGCTTCGGCCCAGGCTTCACTCCCCATAAGCCGCAGCAGATCGCGCGGCGTCTCGGCCTCGGCGAAGGCGGCCTCAGCCAGCCTCACCCCCAGTTCACGCTCGATGCGCACAAGCAGTTCCATGCGCGTCAGGCTGTCCAGACCAAAATCGCTTTCCAGTCCATGATCCAGGGTCAACCGATTCATATCCTGCCCGCGCAGCCGTAACTCGCCAGCCAGTGTACGCACAAGATCGAGCAGCCGCCGTTCCGCGTCGGGAGAGACGGCGAATTGACGGGAGGAAGGAGGATGATTCATGCGTATAGTCTCATGTCCGGTTAAAATATCAGCCTGGCTTGACAGCCGCTCGGAGCAAAATCCCCTCGCGAGGCCTGCGCTCCGAGCGCAGGGCAGCGCGCCGGCCGCGTGCCACACGCACACCGGAAAGCAGGATCAGCCCGATGACAAAGTAGCTGCCGGTAAGGAGCAGCGCGAGCCGGTGATCGCCGCTGGTGAGCCAGGTAGTGGCCCCGTAGGTGAGCGGCCCGGCGATGGAGGCGAGTTTTACCGCCAGCCCCCAGAAACCGAAGAATTCCGCCAGACGGGAGGGCGGAGCCAGCACCCCCACCAGCGCCCGTCCGGCGGACTGTGAAGCGCCCAGGCATAAGCCCGCTATATTTGCCGCCAGCCAAAACAGCCCCGGCCTATGCGCCGCCCAGGCAAGCACCAGGGAAACAAGCCAACCTGCCAAGGTCAAGGCAATGGCGCACACATGACCGAGCCGATCCTGCAGGTGACCGCACAGCACCGCGCCGCCTGCCGCCGTGATGTTGACTACCAACACCAGCAGCAGAATCTGCTGGGTGGTGAATTGCAGCGCCTGCTCGGCATAGATGGCGGTCAGGGTGATCACCGCCATGATGCCTGCCTGATAAAACAGGCTGCACAGGAGAAAGCGGCGCAGGTCAAGAAATTGCCGGAGATGGCGCAGGGTTCGCCACACCTCCCGCCACACCTCCCACAGCCGCGCATCCCTGGCGGCGAAGGGTACGGCGCGTTCTTGCAGCAACAGGAACATGGGCAGGCTGGCCAGGGCAAAGACCCCGGCCGTGATCAGCATGGTCACCGGCACGAACTGGGTGGCCTTCTGGCCCTGCCCTTCGGCCCAGACGATATACATCAGACACAACCCGAGGGTAACCAGGCCGCCGAGGTAACCCAGGCTCCACCCCCAGCCGGAGACCCGGCCCATGGCGCGTACCCGGGAAATTTCCGGTAAAAATGCCGCGACCAGATTCTCTCCGCTGCCAAAAAAGAAATTGGAGACGATCAGGCAGACGATGGCAAACCACAGCGTTTCCGGCTGGGCGAAATACAGCAGCGCGGTGAACAGCACACAGCCTGCGGTGCATACGGCCAGCAGATTTTTCTTGGCGCCATGCAGATCGGCATAGGCGCCGACAACCGGGGCGCTGAGTACAACCAGAAGATAGGAAAAGGAAAGGACGGCTGTCCAGGCAAAGGTGGCCCACGGCGTATTGCCTGCAACCACCGCGACAAAATAGGCGTTAAACACAGCGGTGGTGACCACGGTGGTATAACCGGAATTAGCGAAGTCGTACATAGCCCAACCCCACAGTTCGCGCGGACGGACATCGGAATGCAGCATTGTTCGGGATCTCATTTACGCCTCACAAGATTCTCCGGCCTTGCAAACGGTGAACGACCCAATACACCACCAGCCCGGCGGCAAGACTCACGCGCTCGCAGAGGATAGCGGCCTGACCCCGCACCAGTCGCCCGTTGTCGGGGCCAGGTGACACAGGCCCAAGCCGAAGCCAACCAGGATGGCAACGCAAAAGTGAACCAGGCCAGCACCGCCACCAGCAGAACCAGGCCGAGCGCCTTTACCGTGCCCTGGCTCCGCCCGCTTGTTCCTCCTTCAACTTCCGGCGCAGAATCTTGCCAAGAGGCGACTTGGGCAGCTTGTCGCGAAACTCCACCTGTTTCGGCACCTTGTATGCGGCCAGGTTCGCATGACAATGGGCAATCACCGCCTCGGCAGAAAGGGCCGGATCCATCCTGACCAGACAGGCCTTGACCGCCTCGCCGCTTTTTTGATCCGCCACCCCCACCACGCCCACCTCCTTGACGCCGGGAAGCATCATCACCACCTCCTCAACCTCGTTGGGCCAAACCTTGAAACCAGACACCACGATCACATCCTTGTGACGGTCGATAAAGCGGATACGGCCACGCTCATCCATGAGGCAGATATCCCCGGTAGAGAGCCAGCCGGTGGCGGAAAGAACCCTGGCTGTTTCCTCGGGCATGTTCCAGTAGCCGCGCATCACCTGCGGCCCCTTGACGCAAAGCTCTCCCGCTTCGCCCTGAGGCAGGACGCGCCCCAACTCGTCACGGATTTCCACCTGGGTGGAGGGTAGCGGCATACCGACCACGCCGCTGAATGTCTTGGCTTCCAGCGGATTGACACAGACGATGGGAGAAGCCTCGGTCAGCCCGTAGCCTTCGATCAACGGCACCCCCATCGCCTGCTGCCAGCGCTCCGCCACCGTGCGCTGCACCGACATGCCGCCAGCCACCGCGACCTTGAGCGCGCCGACATTGGCCTGCCGCGCCCGCGCAAAGCCCGGCGCATTAAGCAGCATATTGAACAGGGTGTTGACGCCGGTGATGACCGTGAAGCGGATCCGGCACAGCTCCCTGATGAAGCCGGGAAGGTCGCGCGGGTTGGTGATCAGCACGTTGTTTGCCCCCCACTTCACAAAGGTAAGCAGGTTGGCCGTGAGCGCAAAGATGTGGTAGAGGGGCAAGGGAGTAATAATCACCTCCTCGCCTTCCTTGAGAATGCCGCCAATCCAGGCCGAGGTCTGCTCGACGTTGGCCACCAGATTGCCGTGGGTCAGGATCGCACCCTTGGCCACCCCGGTCGTGCCGCCGGTGTATTGCAGAAAGGCAAGATCCTCGGGCCTTAGCGCCACCTCTTGCAGGCCGTAGCTCACGCCACGTTTAAGCGCTGCGGAAAAAGAAACCGCGCCCGGCAGCTGCCAGGGCAACACCAACCGTTTGATCCGTTTAACGATGAAGTTGACCAGATACGCCTTGAGCGGCGGGAACAGATCGCCCGCCTGGGTGGTGACGATGTGGCGCACCCCGGTGGCAGCCACAACCTCCTCGAGGGTGTGCGCGAAATTCTCCAGCACCACAATGGCCGTCGCGCCTGAGTCGATCAGCTGATGCTGCAATTCGCGCGCGGTGTAGAGCGGGTTGACGTTGACCACCACCAGGCCGATGCGCAAGGCGCCAAACAATACCACCGGATATTGCAGCAGGTTGGGCAGCATGATGGCCAACCGCTCGCCCTTCTGCAATCCGAGACTCTGCTGCAGATAAGCGCCGAAATCCCGAGAGAGGCGGTCGAGTTCGTCATAGCTCAGGCTGATGCCCATGTTGGTGAAGGCGGGACGCTTACGGAACCTTTCGCAACACTGTTCCAGCATATCCTTAAGCGAAGCGAAACGATGGACATCGACCTCCGCCGGGACACCTTTGGGATAATACTTCAGCCAGATGGGTTCCATGGAGGTCTCCTTTGCCCTGTACGGCCAGAGAGAACAGTCAGGCACCTTTACCAACGGGGCTTCACCCAGAGAATCCGCTCCTTCCCAGGGGAGACAGGGCATACAGCCAGCAGCCAAGCACCAGCCCCAGGCTGCCAACAAAGAGCAGCCATTGCCAGACCGGAGCCAGAACCCGTTTCCCGGCAAGCCCAAGAACGGCAAGAAGCATCCCGAGCAAAAGGCCAAAGCCGACTCCCCAGAAATGCGCGCCCAGGTCGGTCTTCTCTCCGGAAGAACCCAGGAGCGCCAGCAGACTTGCCGCGCTGCCCAGGGCAAGCAGCATCTCCTGCCAGCCGCCGATCCGGCGCAGACGCATGCCGCTCAAGAGGCCGACCATGCCAAAAACTGCGGTGGAGAAACCAAGGGAATAATAAGGGTCATCATGCAAAAACATGTTGACGGCATTGGCAAGCACAGCGGTAAGCAGCACCGAGAACCAGGCAATCCCACGGCCAAGATGCCGACACAGGGAATAGACCAGCAGGCCGCCAAAGAAAATGTTGCCCAGCAGATGCGCGCTGTCAGAATGGAGAGTCAGGGCGGTGACCAGCCGCCACCACTGCCCGTCGTGCATCACCAGGCCACGGTCGAGGACGCCGCTGGCAAACCAGGGGCTGTTGGCCTCCCAGCCGCCGGTAATGGCATGAAAAACCGCCAGAGCGCCCATGATTGGCAACACCGGCGGGGCGTGTTCGACAATGGTCTCCCGGTAAGGTCGGGCCGCTTTTTCCGGCGGCCAGTGGCGGTTTTCTTCCGTAAAAAGCCGCAATTCTTCCGTGGCGCGGAGAGTATTTTCCTCTGCAACCAGAAGCTGCCAGCCAGCTTCACCCTGCCGCAGGCCATGCCTGATCTTTGCCGCGTGCAAGACCAGAGACCAGAGTTGGGCAAGATCCGTCTCCGGGGTCATCCCGACAGACACCCACCTCAACCGAGGGAGGATGCTCTTCCTCCCTTCCCCCGGGCTGTCGGCCAGGCTGTTATTCTCCGCCGAAGCGCAGCGCCTCACCCTGAGCCCCTTTCCGAGAGAGCAGAACAATATCAACCCGACGATTGAGTTTCCGGCCCTCTTCGCTGGCGTTGTCCGCGATGGGCCGGTATTCCGCATATCCGGTTACGGCCAACTTACTGCCCTTGAAGCCGTGTTTCTCGATGAGATAATGGACAAGGCTGTTGGCCCGGGCCGTGGAGAGCTCCCAGTTGGAAGGAAAGGCCGGGGATTTGACCGACACATTATCCGTATGGCCTTCGATGCGGATGGGATTAGGCGAGCGGGAGATGGAGGTGGCTATCCTGTCCAGCAGGGGCAGGGCCTGCGCCTGCACCCTGGCGGCGCCGGAGGGGAAGAACCCCGCCTCCTTCAGACTGATGACCAGACCCCGCTCGTTGACGGTCAACCCCACCTCGTTTTTGGCGGCATACTCCTGAAGATTATCCTGAAGCTCATCCTTGATCCGGGAAAATTCCCGGCCCTCGGCGGCAAAGACTTCATCCTGCGCCTGAGACAGCACCGTCTGGTCAAGCGCTTCCGGGATCAGACCAAAATCCTTGGCGCCAACAACCTTGGGCGGCGGCGGGGAGATCTGCTCCCGGGAAAAAGAGGCCTGGATGGAGGCCCTCACCTCCTCCATTTTTTGCTGATCCACGATGGACATGGCGTAAAGCATTACAAAGACAGCAAAAAGCAGGGTGATAAAATCAGCGTATGAAATCAGCCACCGTTCCAGCTTGGGTTCCTTCTCCGGGCTTTTTTTTCTTATGACCCTGCTCATGCCCCCCCTCCGCCCCCCCGGCTGTAAAGCAGAACCCCGCTGGTCAGGGTGAAACCCCGCAGACGTTTTTCGATCATTCTGGGGTTCTCGCCTTTCTGGATGGCAAGAAGGCCTTCGATGGCGATTTCCCGCTGGAGGATCTGCTCCTTCAGCCTTTTTCTAAGCTTGGTGCTGATGGGAATGCAGATGATGTTGGCCACCATCAGGCCATAGATGGTGGCCACGAAGGCCACGGCAATCCCGGCGCCAAGCCTGGAGGTGTCGGAGAGATTGTTCATTACATGAATCAAGCCCAGAACCGCGCCGATGATGCCAATGGTCGGGGCAAAGCCGCCAGCGGCCTCAAACACCTCGGCGTTGATCTTCTGACGCTCCTCAAAATTAGTGAGCTCGATCTGCAAAACCGCCAGGACCTCCTCGGGATCCAACCCGTCCACCACCATTTCCAGACCCTGCCCCAGAAAACGATCCTTGACCCACTGCGCGTCCTGCTCCAGGGTTATCAGGCCGTTTTTTCTGGCGGTGATGGCAAAACCGATCAGCTTGCCGATAAGATCTTCCGGATTGTCTTCCTGGTGGAAAAATGCCGTGGCCGCGCTGCGAAGAGCCCGCAGAAGATCCTGAACCGGGAAGGAAACCAGGGTCGCCCCGATTGTCCCCCCTAAAACAATAACGGCCGCAGTGGGCTGAAGAAGGGCGCTGAGGTGGCCGCCCTCAAGAAGCTGGCCGCCAATAACGGCCCCGAAGCCCATAATCAGGCCAACAAGGGTAGCTATGTCCATATATTCTATGACTCCGTTAAGTTATCCAAGGGAAAATGCCGGAATTATAATAGCACGGTTCCCCCATTTCAGGTCAACAAAAAGAGAGGCAGAGGCCGCAGAGCCCGAAACAGCAGACTAGCCGAAGCGTTGCGCACGGCAAAAAAAAAGGCCATGCCGAAGCATGACCAGATTTTCACCGCAAACATTTTCAAGATGGTGCCGAAGAGAAGACTCGAACTTCCACGAGGAAACCCCCACTAGACCCTGAACCTAGCGCGTCTACCAATTCCGCCACTTCGGCACATCATGAAATGCGATAATAGTTTTTTCAGGTGCTGTTTGTCAAGAAAAATTACCGGCCATGCTCAATCATCTGCTTCGTCTAATCCGCCCCGGTTACGCGCAAGGCTTCCTCCGGGGTGGTGATGCCGCTTTTCACCTTGCGCCAGGCATCGTCCTTGAGCGTGGTCATCCCTTCTTCCCTCGCGGTCTGCCGGATCTCTGTTTCCGAACTTCCGGCGCTGATCTGCTTGCGGATCTTGTCGCTCATGGCGAAGATTTCAAAAATTCCGCAGCGGCCAAGATAGCCGGTACCCCGGCATTGCTGGCAGCCTTTGCCCCGGCGCAGCTCAAACTCCTCTTCCGCCGCCGAAGGCACCGGCAGACCAAAGGCGCGCAGCTCTTCGGCTGAGAGGCGGAAGGCCTCGCTGCAATGGGGGCAAATCCGGCGCACCAACCGCTGGGCCATGGCCCCCAACAAGGTGGCGCCGACCATAAAGGGCTGCACCCCTAGATCAAGCAGACGACTGATGGAGGCAACGGCATCATTGGTATGCAGGGTTGAAAAGACCAGATGCCCGGTAAGCGCCGCCTGCACGGCATTCACCGCCGTATCCAGATCGCGGATCTCGCCGATCATAATGATATCCGGATCCTGGCGCAGGATATTGCGCAAGATGGTGGAAAAGGTCACATCCAGCTGCGGCTGCACCGGAATCTGATTGAATTCCTCATGCACCATTTCCACCGGATCTTCCACCGTGACGACATTCTTCTCCGGGGTGGCGATCTGCTTGAGGGTTGAATAAAGGGTAGTGGACTTGCCGCTGCCTGTTGGCCCGGTGACAAGGAAAATCCCATGCGGCGCGGACATGAAGCTCTGGTACACCTCAAGATCACGCTTGGAAAAACCGATCTTGTCTACCTCCTGAAAAAGAATTTCCGGGTCAAGGATTCGCAGCACCGCCTTTTCGCCAAAGGCCACCGGCACGGTGGAGACCCGGATCTCCGCCTCCTGGCCACCGCGATCCACCTTGATCCTGCCGTCCTGGGGCCGCCGCTTTTCGGCAATATCCATGCGGGCGAGGGATTTGATCCGGGAGACCACGGCGGCATGAACCACCTTGGGCAGCTTGTAGATGGTATGCAACACCCCGTCGATGCGCAAACGAACCAGGGCCTGATCCCGCTTCGGCTCGATGTGGATATCGCTGGCCCGCTGCTCAAAGGCATAGTTGAACATGTGATCCACCGCCGAGGTCACATGCTGGTCGGAGGAGGCCGCCTCCTCGGTGGAGGAGATGCGCACATACTGCTCAAGATTGCCCAGATCCACCAAGGGCCGAGCCAGATGGCTTTCCGCCGCAGTGATGGAGGACTGGAAGCCGAAGAACTCCGCCAGGGTCTTGCGAATGTCGCTCTTGGTGGCCAAATATGGCTTGACCGTAAGCTGGTTGGCCCGCTCGATCTCGGCCAGGACTGTTTTGTTCTCAGGGTTGCAGATGGCAACTTCAAGCACGCCGTTGCTCATGGCAAAGGGCAGCAGCAAGTGCCGAAAGGCAAAGATGCGGGGAATGGTCTTGGTAACGATTTTCAGATCAAGCTCAAGAGGGTCAAGCTTTTTAAAAGGCAGCCCCAGATCCTTGGCCACGGCCCGGACAATCAGCTCCTCGGTGAGAAGCTGCCCTTTTTTTGCGGATAATTCCAGATTGAACGAGGCGATGATGTCAACGAAATTCAGGGAGTCCTCCCGTTCCTTGTCGGTATCAGTTTTGCGCCGGGCGCTGTGCTGCCGGAGAAGAAACTGACGCTGCTGGGCCTTGCGGCTTTCGACAAAAGAGCGCTGCTCGGTGGTGAGCAGCCTGTTTTGCTGGAGCAGGTCGAGAAGATATTTTTCATCGTTGAGAGTTGACATTATAATGGGTTCCCGGTTGCTATTCAGCGGAATAATCTGCTACTGCCATATACTCTCGCAGGAAATCATTCAGGTTGGAGACCATGACCTTGGGCGCCAGGGGATAATGTTCGTTGCCTGGAGTGATGATCCAAGCGGCATCAACACCGAGATCATCCAGGGCGGACCAGAAACCGCGGGTCGGTTTTGGGGCTACGGAAGCCTTACATTCAATGGCAATCTTTCTTCTGCCCCGCGTCATGACCAAATCTATTTCAGCCCCTGCCGCTGTCCGGTAGAACGAGGCCTCCCAATCAGGCATGGCGGCAGTGAGGTTTTCGATAACCAATGATTCCCAGGACGCGCCCAAAGCCGGATGGCCCAGCAGGTCGTCAAAACTGTCAATCCTAAGCAGGCTGTGCAAGAGACCGGTGTCCCGCAGGTAGATTTTTGGGGACTTGACCAGTCTCTTCTTCAGGTTTGCCCCTAACGGGGGAAGAACCCGCAGCATGAAGGTGTGACTCAGCAGGTCAATATACCGCCGCATGGTGGTATGGCTTACGCCAAGGTTTGCCCCGAGAAGGGAAGCGTTAAAAATTTGTCCGGTGCTGTGAGCGCAAAGTTGCCACACCCGCCGGAGTGTTTCCGCCGGAATAGACACCCCCAGTTGCGGAATGTCCCTCTCCAGAAAGGTGCGGATAAAGTTTTGCCGCCACCGTCTGCCTGTTTCCTCGCTGTCGGCAAGAAAGCTGTCCGGGAAACCGCCACGCAACCAGTAACGGTGCAAGGCTTCAGAGGTATGCCGAGCCTCGATTTCCGCAAGCAGGAAGGGGGTCAGTTCCAGGTAGGCAATGCGCCCGGCCAGGGTTTCGGATCCCTGCCTGATAAGCTCGTGGGATGCGGAACCAAGGATGAGAAACCGACCATTGCTCCGATTCGCATCTATAAGGCTGCGTAAAACAGGAAATATTTCCGGCAAGCGCTGAATTTCATCGAGACAAACAAGTTTGTCGGTGTGCCTGCCTAAAAACAACTCAGGTTCGGAGAGCTTCAGCACATCTGAGGGAAGCTCAAGATCAAGGTAAACGCTGTCCGCACGATTGCCGATAATTTTCTTGGCAAGAGTGGACTTGCCGCATTGCCGGGGGCCAAGAATGGCCACGGCGGGAAAATCACGCAGGCAGGCGGCAACCTCTTGTTCCAATCTTCTGATAGTATATTCACCTTGCATATTGCATACTATACTTGCAAATTACAAGGTAGCAAAACAAAAATAAGCCGTCATCCTGACTTTGAATGAAAAACATTCATCCATCCTGCTCCCTGTTGGTATCAGTTTTGCGTCGGGCGCTGTGCTGCCGGAGAAAAAGCTGCCGCTGCTGGGCCTGGCGGCTTTCGACCAAAGAGCGCTGTTCGGTGGTGAGCAGCCTGTTTTTGGTCAACAGGTCGAGAAGATAGCCATCGTCATTCAGGCTTAACACCTTTTTTTCAGACATCCATCTCCCTTTGCTGTTTCAATTTCCCTCCTTCCACCAGATAGTATGAAGATTAAATCCCAAAGGAGGTGTGTCTGCCTTAAGAATAGCGGCGCTGGTGCTGGGACTTGCATCGTCAGGGTTTGCGCTGCCAACGGAAACAAACAAGGCCATAGACCTGTCATTTATAACGATCACAGGTCGGGATGGTATCCCGCCGCCGATAACTTCATTCACTTCGATGGCCCCGGTTTTATAGAGCAACCCATAAATAGAGGCCGCGCCACCGGGCACACAGAGATCGTTGTTGGGGGTAAAGGTGGTGAAATAGAGTATTCCGGCAAAAACTGTACTCTCGGCCAGCACCTTTTCCCCTGAGGCCAGACTGCGTAACCAGCCTTTTTTTGCAGGATCCAAAGAGACAACAGTGATGTCCGAAAGATCGCTGCGAGTCCAGGCGGCGGGCGGTGGTGTGGTCGTCGGCAACAGGGAGTGATCATCCCTGATGGCGTATATCTCATCCAAGGTATACCAGTGGCAGGGATTCTCCCGGTCACCGGAGCCGATAAACACCAGATCATATCCCTCTTCCAAGGTCACGGTGGGCGGGTAGAAAAACTTGCGCCACTCGTCGATCAAGCCGTTGCCGTTGTTATCGATCCCGTCGGTGCAACTCCCCTCGTTGCAGCTTGCGACAAAGAGTCTCTGACCTTGCCAGTCTTGGATATTTTCGTTCGCATTGGGGAAAATGATGGCGTTGCCCAGCGCGTCTTTGTCAAACCTGCCGATCCGCCACACCTGGCTGCCCATATCGCCCACATAGATTTTGTCTAAAAAGCCATTCCGATCCGTGTCCATAGCCCGCACTGTGCTGGGAATACTAAAGTTCATGCCGCTGATATTGCTGCCGGTGTTGGCATTGCCATCGGTATCGTTTTCAAAGATTTTTACTGGTTGTCCGGTAAGAACATTGATCACCAGCACTGCTTTGCCGGTGGCATTGGTGCTGCTATAGCCGCCGCCAATGACAAATACCGACGTACCGATGGCGTCAACTGCCGAAGTTTTAATCTTGCCGAAGCGTGGCTCAGACCAGCTCTCGCCCAACTGAGAAATAACCGTAGGCACGGCATAGGCCAAATCGCTGGTGCGGTTGATCCGCCAAAGAAAGACCGGCGCTTCGGGGCTGGTTACATCCAAGGCGAAATATCCTGTGCTGCCCTTGCGTTCGCCGGACACCAGAATCACCTTGTCGCCATCGGCAAGATCGATGAAGCCATTGCCGTTGACATCGTACAGGTATATCTTGGGGCTGGAATCCACATAATACTGATGGCTGGTAGACTCTACCATGAGTTTGAGGCGGGCCAACTGGTTCGGGGGGATGAAGCCCCAGGCTTCAGTGCCGTCGGTATCCCGAACTGCGTGTAACATGCCGTCATTGGCGCCGTAATAGATCATGGTCACATCCGGCACCGCACTCACTGTGGCCGTAGCCCCGGAAGTGAGGCCGGTGAGTTGCTCTCCTATGGTAAAAGAGGCTTTCAGCCCGGAATAGGTCAATGAATTACCGGCGAGCGACTGGATTGTGGCAAAGCCGCCCGAACTGCCTCTGATGTTTTCCCCCGCCTGGAAGGTGCCGGAACCAAGGGTGACAGTCAAGACCCCACTGGCGTGAATATATTGATAGACCATTGGTTCGCTGTGCAGCACATCTCCGGTGATAAGCGTCCGATTCTCTGTGCGGTTGGTGTCCAGATCCGCGTCAAAGGCATCGGCCCCTCGGACATAATTGATAATATTGGCGGTAGTATTTGTCGGATTACCGAGAACAGCCGCAGTCAAGACCGCATTGGTCGTCTTGAACTCGTTGGCTGCGGCGGTGAGCGTTGTAGTCGTGCCAAGATAGGTATAGATATTCCGGGCCGTATTCAAGATGCCGTTGGCCTTGCTGGTGTTGGCCCAATCGACCGTGGCCCAGTACGGTTCCGCAGTATCTTTTATGGCGCCGTTGGAATAAGTGGCCGCGATGCCATTTTTATCTGTGATCTCAAGGTTTGTATTCAGGCCTAACTTCACCACGTTGCCTTGCCAGAAGTTTGACCTGGAATTAGGGGTAAAAAAAGACATATAGATCCGGTTGCCGCTGGTGGTTCTGGTAATGGGCACCACTGGCGCGGAAAAAGCGTTGGTTTTTTCCAGGATGGCGTTGAGGGCGTCTATCAGGCTCTGGGCAAGGCCCTCTGGTGATGCGGCATCAAAATGGTACTTGCCGTACTCCGGGTCTGTGGAATCGTAGAGATTGGTGTTATCGTTGCCGTTGTTAGAGGTATTGATGAGAAAGCGGCGGCTGGCCTCGCTGCCCATAAAGCCCACGGTGTAAGTGTTGACGTACTGAATGCCGGTTCGGTAACTCACCATATCGTTGCTGACCATATAGTGGGCCACGTCATCCAGCCAGTAGGAGCCGTTCAAATTCTTGGGGATGGTGTAAGTGGTGACGCCGTCGATGACCAGAGTGCCGGTAACATCCAAGCCGTCACCGTCATAGTCGCTGAAGCTTGAAGGAAGGGAACCGGCGGCAGGGGAGAGATCTTCCGAGGAGACCCCCGGACTGACCACCAAGGCGAAGTTTCTCTGGCAATAAACATTAACCACGCCAGAAGAGGGTGAATTGTAATAACCGCCAATACTGGCCAGACCCTCAGCCAGAGGGGAATAGTTAACCGTACCCATGTTGTTTATATTATTAACAAAATTAGATTGCAAAACATTGCTGGACGATGGCGACACCAAGGGGGTAGTCACCACCATGCCGAGTGGTTGTACATTGGAAGCGCCATTGGAATTTGCGGTGAAGTTGTAGATGCCGAACTGGGCCCGGTTGGCGGTGTTCCGGGCCACGGAAAAAATAGCCTGCTTGGCATAGTAGAATCTGGTTTTACTGGGCAACGCTACGACATCAGCCGTGCCAAATGGAGCAGCAACATCTTTTCCTGGCTCGCCAGCCGCAGTCCAGCCCGCACTGTAAAAAAGCCAGTTCAGATAGTTGCTGGTGTAGCGAAAGCGGGTAGCGTTGTCCTTGATGCCGCTTGCATCCACCGCAGTGGAGGGGGCAAAGGGCAAGGTTATCTGGCGGCCATTGATCAGCCAGGTGGGATTGTTACCCACCCCGGCAATCTGCCCTGTACTGGTAAGGGTAAGATTGGCCTGGATGGGCTGCAGATAATAGGTGTTTCCCTGTTTTTCAACGGCATAGCCGCTACTGTTGCTAAAAGCACTTACTGTTGGTAACGCGGGCGTGTAGCTGGTGTCTTTGTTGTAAGAACTGTGCCAGATGATCTGCTCCATCTCGGCGCCATTGTCGAGAAGGAAAACCACGTTGGGCGGCACATCGTTGGCAGTAACAGCAAAAACACAGGTGTCGTCGGCAAACAACAACTTGGGCCCAGACAGGATAAACAGGCCGATCAGCAGCCAGTGCACCATTGTTTTTTTCATGACAACCCCTCCAGGATCATTACAGCAGGCTAAAAACCCACCCGATACGCCCGCACCTCCACCGTTACCTCTGCCCCATTTGGCCCATAACCGGTGGATTGGATTTCGTAAAAATGGGCATTATAATCATCGGAAAAGCCAGAGCCACGGGGCAAGGCGCCAGAGCCTTCATAGGTAATGGTTCCTTGGAAGGATTGATCCGTATCGACCCCAAGGGCCTGCCGCGTTGCGGAGTCTTCAGGAATCTCAATTGCCGTGCCAGCGGGGAAACGCAGGCCACTTCCCTCGGTGACGTTGCTCCCCCCGTAAAATTCTGGACTTGCCTTAGCATAAGAAAGACCGGACTCGGCAGCGTAAAAACCTTTTGCCCGTGCTTTGTGGCTTGCTGCGATCTGTATTTCAAAAAAAGTACTATTGGAGGCGGAAATCCCGATCAGCACTAAAAGCAACAGAATAAGCAAGGCCCCCACCAGAACAAAGCCGCGTTCATCGACAAATTTCTTATTATAATTGTCGAACATCATCTACCCCGCAGCTAAACTGTTGCTACCCAAACAACCTGGTCATTACCTCTGGACAAAGCGGCATAAGGGGCCGTAAAAAAACAAGCGGATTTAGCTGGTTATTTCTTACCCGCTCCTAACTGTCTTTCGCCTTCAAGTAATCAAAACTGACCGTTCTCACCACCCCATTGTCCGACCGTCGCACGATAACCCTAATAGTCTTGCAGTCGGTTAACGGGGTGTCATCCGCCACATTCCAGAATATGGTATAGTCCCCAGGCAGACCATTCACCAGCGGGGTAACCGGCCCTCCATCGGCCAGGCTGCCTGCGGCATCGGTATCGTTTAACCCCAAGATCCCATTGCCGCTGTCATCCACCAGATCGGCATGGCTATAAGCACGGGTCATCAAGGTTTCCACGGTATCATCAGCCCAGGTGGTGGCCCGGGTGATGCGAACCGCCAGGTTATTTCCGCCCACCGAAGAAATCTGCATGGCAAAAACCCCAAGAATCCCGATAGTCAGCACAGCCATCGCCACCAGCACCTCAACAAGGGTAAAGCCATATTGTCGATTGCACTGTTTACCCATAGCTTACAACCCCAGATTCCGACACTGAACCGTAGTGGTCAGGTAAAGATTCCAGAAACCGGTCGGCGCCTGCCATTGCGCTCCAGAGGGAGTGGTGTATATATTACGGCCTGGATTGGATTCCCGTTCCGCCTGGGCAGACTGAAAAAACGCTGACACCTGAATAGAACGAATGTCCCCCAGGACAGCGGTAGGAATGCCGCTGGCATCAAGATAACGAAATTCAAGCTGGCTGATATTTTCGGCAACCGGCTGAGATCCCGCTCCCTCATTTCTGCCCAAGTCATCCACCACTCCATCGTTCCGGCCTTCGGTGGCAAAGGCGTCAATCAGGCTGTAACTGATGGTTTCCAAGGCCCCGGCGCCATCGTCGCGGGTGAAGGACAGATTCTGCGCCCCAGCCACCGTAATACCTGCGCCAAGATTGTTGGGATCATAGCCAGCGCTGCGGATATCAGACACCATCATCTCCATGGCAATCCTGGCATTCTGCTGCATCTCCACCACCTGCCCCTGGGCAAGGTAGGTGTTGTGCTGCGACAGAAAGGCCGTCATCACCGAAGCCAAAATAATACTGCCCACGGCCAGCGCGACCATGAGTTCCACCAGAGTGAAACCCGTAATCGACCCGCCACGATAGAATCCCTTGCCGATTACTACTTGACGGTCCATGTGGCCCCTCCGTCACGGCTGGCTTCCAACCGAACCACACCAGTGGTTGACAAAACCAACCCGTACCGATTACTGCCGTCGCTCATTTGAATTTCACAGCGCCCGGTTTTGGCAAGAGTCACCATGCCACTGGGCTCATACCAGGTTCGGTTGGCGGTGAAGGTGATGTTGGTCAGCAAAATATTGGCGCGCAGCGGATGAAAAGCCAAATTGGTATCGATCCCGTCTTGATAGGTATGATTGCCATTGGCATCGGCAAAAACCTGGTACGAGCCGCCTTCAGTTCCCACCCCTGGGGTGAAGGCCAGAACCACATCCCTGTTCCGTTTCATGGCCTCAAATTTTGCCATTTTGAAATTGATCACCAGTTCACGGGCTTCGGCCCGCAGATTATAGCGGGGTACGGTGGAAGCAGCCATCTGAATACCCACAGCCGCCATGATCCCCATGATAGCTATCGCCACCATCAGTTCGACTAGGGTAAATCCGTTAAGCCCCGTATATATTTTTAATATTCGTATCATTGGTTTGTTTTAGGGCTCATTTCGACACATCTACCTCTTCCATCATCATAGCTCTGGAACTAGGCCAAAGCGGCTGGTGAGATTGACTGCTACCCGCCGTCTGCTTCTCTAAATTACAAGCAAATAACGGGCCAGAAGGCTTTGCAGGGTTGCGTCTGGAAATAAAGGCGGCAGATCCAGCCAGGTCAGCGGCAGCCTTGGATCATTGGTGCCTGGTTCTGTTCGGCTTTAGCGCCTGGCAGCCTGCATCCTTCCACAAGAGAAATCATAGCAGGGAAAGGGCTGGACAAGCAAACAGAAAAAGAAATGAGGCACTGCGGATAAACTACCCTGAACAGGACGAGGCCTTCCCTGTCAGGGTCACAAGTTTTTTGTAAAAAAAACAGAGCAGGCGTCTTGCCGTTAACGCCATTGGCTTACAGATACCAGGGGCAGATCCTGAACGGGCCTCGTTGATAAGCTGTACTCCCGCCATGGACCAGCATGCCATTGGTCGTTGCCGGTTTGCCAAGGCCGCAAAAAAACTCCAGCCCTTTGAAATACGAGGGGGTAATGGTTTCCCCCGACTTGATTTCGATGGGAAATAATCGTTCGCCCAGATCAATCACCAGATCAACCTCATGCCCGCCCTGATCACGCCAGAAATAAAGCGGCGGGGTGTCGCCGCGATGGGAGAAGGCCTTGATAAATTCAGCAACCACGAAGGTCTCGAAAATTGCTCCCCGCATGGAATGGGTCATAAGTTCAAAAGGGTTCCGGATCCGCAAGAGATAACAGAGGAGCCCTGTATCCAAGAAGTAGAGCTTTGGCGTTTTGATGATCCGCTTGGCAAAGTTCGAGAAATGAGGAGACAGTTGCTGGACAATAAACCCGGCTTCAAGTACGGAAAGCCAATTTCTGGCAGTGGTATGCGAGATGCCCGCATCCTGGGCAAGGGAGGACAGATTCAGCAACTGGCCGCTCCGTCCGGCGCAAAGGCGGACAAAGCGCTGAAACGCGTCAAGATTGCCGATGTTCACCAGTTCCCGCACATCGCGTTCGATATAGGTTCGGTAGTAGGAGGCATACCAGTCCTGCGGTTCTGCGCCCCGATCATGAACCGGGGGGTACATCCCTTTCAAGATAATCTCTTCAAGCGAGAAATCCGGGGCTGCGTGGGCAGGCGGTTCAGCAAGAGCAATCCGCCAGGGATCGGCAGGCTCCCGCCCCAGCAATTCATCCAGACTGAAGGGAAAAAGATTAACCAGGGCTGTCCGCCCTGCCAGTGTCTGGGTTACCTTTGCCATCAGGTGAAACTGCTGGGAGCCGGTCAAGACAAATCTGCCGGGTTTTTTTTCGGCGTCCACGATTCCCTGGATACAGGACAACAAGACCGGCGCCCGTTGCACCTCGTCCAGAACCACCCCGTCTGCGAACCGCCTCAAGAACCCTTTGGGATCAGCCAGTGCGGCCTCGTGTTCGTTTGGATCTTCAAGGGAAACGTATTGATGGTCTTTGAAAACAGCTTGGGCCAGAGTGGTTTTTCCTGATTGCCGGGGACCGGTGATCGACAGCACCGGAAAATGATGCGCCAGGGTAATGAGCTTGTCAGCGAGAGTACGTTTTATCATATTGAAAGCATGGCATAAAACATAAATCTTGTCAAATTGAAAGTTGAACTTTCAATTACACGGATATCTGAGGGGTTTTTGAGCGCAGCGTGTTATAAACCGTGAATCACTCGAAAATTTGCCAAAAACTTTTCTTTTTTCGTTTAAGCCCACCTGCCGGGATATTACAGCCCTCCCCGCGAGCGGGACGGAAAATTTCTGGAGAAATACGCAGGAGATGATGATATAAATGATTTGATCTGGTCAGAGCCGGTGGCAACGATGACAATGGCTCAACCAGTCGGCCCAATCCAAGCGCCAGCAGTATTAAACAAACAGTCGGACACCACAACATGGTTAACACGGCAGTAATAGGCTGCGGCTACTGGGGCCCGAACCTCATCCGAAATTTCATGACCTGCCCGGAAACCAATCTCCTTTGGGCCTGCGACCTTGATCCGGAGAGATTGAACCGTGTCCTGGCCCCCTTTCCCTCTGTGCGAAAAACCACCGACGTTGCAGATATCCTTGAAGATGACCAGGTGGAGGCGGTTGCCATTGCCACGCCGGTAGGCACCCATTATCTCCTGGCAAAGGCCGCTCTGGAAAAGGGCAAGCATGTCCTGCTGGAAAAACCCCTGGCCGCCAGTGTCGCCCAGGGCAGCGAACTGGTGGCCCTGGCGGCGAAAAAAGGCCTGCGTCTGATGTGCGACCACACCTTCTGCTACACGGGCGCGGTCAGAAAAATCAAACAGATTATCGATGCCGGCGAATTGGGGGAGATTCTTTATTTTGACTCCATCCGCATCAATCTTGGGCTGTTCCAGAGCGATGTGAACGTTATCTGGGATCTGGCCACCCATGATCTTGCCATTGTCGATTTTCTCCTCCCTGAAAGGCCCATCCAGGTGAGCGCCCATGGCGTGGCCCATGCCGGTAACAGCATTGAGAATATTGCCTACGTCACCCTGACCTATCCCGGCAATCTCATCGCCCATTTCCATGTCAACTGGCTTTCTCCGGTCAAGATCAGAAAAACGCTCATCGGCGGCAGCAAAAAGATGATCGAATGGAATGATCTTGTTCCGGCAGAAAAAATTAAGGTGTACGATAGAGGGATTGAGCTCAGTTCCACGGAACAGGATCAGAAATCGCGGCTCATGGTCTCCTACCGCTGCGGCGATATCCACTCGCCGCAGATTGACGGCGCCGAGGCGCTGTTGCTGGTGGCAAAAGAGTTTGCCGATTGCATCACCGAGAAACGGCCACCATTAACCGATGGCCATTCCGCCTTGCGGGTTCTCCGCGTGCTGGAAGCGGCGGAACGCTCCCTCAAGGCCGATGGCGCCAATGTCCGCATCGAATACCCATAAGGAAAAGCCTGTGGAATTATGCCGGATTGCTCCCGATGTCTCCCTGGGCCAGGATGTTGCCATCCATGCCTTTGTCAATCTCTATGGCTGCCGCATCGGAGAGCAGACAAAGATCGGGGCCTTTGTCGAGATCCAGAAAAACGCCTCCATCGGGAAACGCTGCAAGATCTCCAGCCACACCTTTATCTGTGAAGGGGTCATCATCGAAGATCAGGTGTTTATCGGCCATAACGTTACCTTTATCAACGACAGGCACCCCAGAGCGGTAAACCCCGATGGCAGCATGCAGACCGACCCTGACTGGCAGGTAACGCCCACCATCGTTGGCCAGGGGGCCTCCATCGGTTCCAGCGCCACCATTTTATGCGGGATCACCATCGGGGCCGGTGCCCTCATCGGCGCCGCGAGCCTGGTGCTGACCGATGTGCCACCCGGGGAGATCTGGGCCGGGAACCCGGCCAGATTTATCAAAAAAGCTCCGCAGCTATGAATATCCCCTTTCTCGATCTCAAGGCGCAGAACAGCGCCCTCAAACCGGAAATTCTCCCGATCTGGGAAGAGATCTTAGATTCCGCCACTTTTATCGGCGGCAAATATGTCACAACCTTTGAAGAGGAATTCGCCGCCCTCACGCACACCAAATACTGCCTCGCGCTCAACAGCGGCACCGATGCCCTGCGTTTCATCCTCCTGGCTCTGGACCTGCGGGCCGGAGATGAAGTGCTCACGGCCCCCAACACCTTTATCGCCACTGCCGAGGCCATCAGCCAGGCAGGGGGGCAGCCCGTTTTTGTGGATATCGATCCGGAGACCTATACCCTCGACCCAAGTAAAATCGAGGCCGCTATTACGCCAAGAACACGGGGCATTATCCCGGTGCATCTCTATGGGCAACCAGCGGAGATGGACACCATTACCGCCATCGCCAGAAAACATAATCTATGGGTGGTGGAAGATGCTTGCCAGGCGCACCTGGCCGAGTACAAGGGGCGCACCGCCGGTTCCCTGGGCCGGGCGGCAGCTTTTTCCTTTTATCCCGGGAAAAATCTTGGCGCCTGCGGCGATGCTGGCGCGGTGACCACCGATGATCCTGAGCTTGCCGCAACCATTGCCATGCTCCGGGATCATGGCCAGACCCATAAATACTATCACGCCAGAGAGGGATACAATGGCCGCTGCGATGCTCTGCAGGCCGCCGTCCTTTCCGTAAAACTCAAATATCTGCCCCAGTGGACCGAAGCACGCAGAAGACACGCGTGCCGCTATCAGGAACTCCTGCAGGGCATTTCTGGCCTGATCCTGCCCAAAACCGCGCCCGGCAATCTGCCCGCCTGCCATCTCTTTGTGATCCAGGTTGACAAGCGGGATCTGGTCATGGCGGCGCTTGCCGAAAGAGGCATCGCCAGCGGCCTCCATTACCCTCTGCCCCTGCACCGGCAACAGGCGTATGCCCACCTGCACCTGCCGGTCGGTTCCTTCCCTGTGGCGGAAGCCTGTGCCAAACGTCTGCTTTCCCTGCCCCTGTACCCGGAACTCACCGACGAGCAGATCGTCTTTATCTGTGACAATCTCAAGGAGATCCTCAAATGATCAAGCTTGACCATCTGAATTGCCTGGTTACCGGAGGCGCAGGTTTTATCGGTTCCCATCTGGTTGACCAGCTGTTAGCGCGGGGCTGCATGGTACGGGTGCTCGACAATCTGAGCAACGGCAAGCTCGCCAACCTCTCTTCTCATTTTGCCGATCCTAATTTTGAGTTCAACCAAGGCTCGATCACTGACCCCTGTGATGTGGATCAGGCCATGCAGGATATTCAGGTAGTTTTTCACCTTGCCTGCCTGGGGGTCAGACATTCCATTGCCCATCCCTATGAAAACCAGAGGGTCAACGCCGAGGGCACCCTGCTCCTGCTTGCCGCCGCCAGCCGGGCCAAGGTGAGCCGCTTTATTCACTGCTCCTCTTCAGAAGTTTATGGCTCCGCGCAATATGTTCCCATGGCGGAAACCCATCCGACCCAGCCCTGCACCGTGTACGGCGCCAGCAAACTGGCTGGCGAAGCCTATGCCCGCGCCTATTATCTTACCTATGGCCTGCCCACGGTGATCATCAGGCCCTTCAACACCTATGGCCCCCGTTCTCACCATGAGGGAGACGCCGGAGAGATGATTCCCAAGTCCATTGTCCGGGCCTTGAACGGCAAGGAAGTTCTGGTGTTCGGGGGCGGTTTGCAGACCAGGGATTTCACCTTTGTGGAGGATACGGCGGCAGGGCTTGTGGCCGCAGCGGAATGCGAGGCCATGACCGGGCTCACCCTGAACATTGGCTGCAATTTTGAAATCTCCGTGAAAGAGCTGGCCGAAAAGCTCGTGGCCATGGTTGGCAACCATGCGGCCACGGTCAGGTTTACCTCTGCCCGCCCAGGCGATGTCAGTCGCCTCCATGCCGACCCTTCCGCTTTTATGGCGCTGTGCGGCTGGAGGCCGACCACTACTTTTGAGGCCGGACTTGAAAAGACGATCGCCTGCTTCCGTGCGCATCCTCTTGGCCTGGCAGGCCTTCTGCAAAGCGAAGCCGGACGGAACTGGTAAGATGATGATTCCCCTTGCCAGGCCATGTCTTGGCGAAGAAGAAGCCGCCGCCGCCCGCGAGGTTATTCTCTCCGGCTGGGTAACCCAGGGGCCAAAGGTCAAAGAGTTCGAAGACCATTTCGCAGCCTATGCCGGAGCCAGATACGCCTGCGCGGTTTCAAGCTGCACCACCGCCCTGCATCTGGCCCTGCTGGGGGTTGGCGTAGGGCCGGGAGATGTGGTCATCACCGTGAGCCACAGCTTCATCGCCACTGCCAATGCCGTGCGCCACTGCGGGGCTGAGCCGGTTTTTGTGGACATCGAGCCGACCTTCTACAATATGGACGTGGCCAGGCTGGAACAATTTCTCGCCGAAGAATGCGAGCAGGAAGAGGGCGGAATCTACTACCAGGATGTTGCCCGGCTTTGCGTAGGCGAGTCTC
>Ga0156773_163_pt1 | contig 22822 bp, 21 predicted proteins | sample RifOxyD3_FD_110723 | JGI IMG/M metagenome (GOLD analysis project Ga0156773, IMG submission 110723) | Deltaproteobacteria bacterium RIFOXYD12_FULL_55_16 | reverse complement strand
GGCATTTTGTCGTATTTTGTCCAAATTTTCAGCATGTTATATGCTGATTGATATGCAACGTTGGGACACTAGTGAGTTGGATTGACAATCAATGCGAAACGCGATGTCCGTCAGGTAGTGAATCTTGGTGTTCGCCTCTGTACCATCGAGGTCAAATCAGCCGCCACGACAACAGCGGATTTTTTAAAAAGCTTCACACCCTTTGCCGAGAGGGGTCAGTCACTGGGGTCAGGTCAGACTTTCGGACATTCACCCACTAATACACCGAAAAAATAGGAGAAAATAGAGGAACTCCCCGAGGACAGAACCGTTGTTGATTTGGTGACTATCTTAACACCCACTACCCCTACCCCCGCCTTTCCTGCCAGTAGTTCGGATCACGATGCAGATGCATTACCGCAAGAACAAAAATCTTCGTTTCTTCAATACTGTAAAGAACTCCATAGGGGAAACGCCGCACAAGGCAACGGTGGATATCAATATCAACCTGCGCCCACATGGCGGGATATTTTGCTGCACTTGAGATGGTCACATACACTTCTCTGGCGAAATCCACCCCAAGACCGTCCCTGCAATTCTCATAGTAGTCTATGGCTGCAAGAAACTCTTCTTCCGCCTCGGGATGAAAAGCATAATTCATAATGCGAATCTTTCCCGTATCCTGGTAAAGACTTCTTCCCCGTCAACCGACTTGACCAGACCACTCCGCAAATCCTGCAAGCGGCGTTCCGCCAGAGCGGCCCATTTCCGGTCTATTTCCGGATCAGGTGTATTCAGCGTCCGAAGCAAGGAATCCACTACCAAAATCCGGTCTTCCACAGGGAGCGACTCCACCTCTTGAATAATCCTGGCTGCGTTGGACATGGCCAACCTCGTTTGTTTTTGTTAAGGAAATTCCAGAGTCAGATTAGACTTGGAAATGCCGACGGACTCGGGCCAGGTCTTCAGAAGGAAATTAGGGACATTCTCCCTAATAATTTCTATAAAGTAAACACTTCCTCGTGAGAGTCTTCCCACTCTTTAAAATATATCTATCTTTTGGTGGATATTCGAGGACTTTTTCCCCTCCGGGAATTAAACATGGGGGAGTTCAGGGGACAGTTTACGAAACTATTTCGCCTCCTGGCAGAGCCGGGGGGTACCTGTTTGTTATTACGGCAACTTAACCAGAGCGGCAACAATCGCGGCCTGGGCGATCAGCAGGCCAGCCACCCACCTGATGATGTCGAGCTTGGTTTCTGCCAGAGAGGTGGCCAGGTACTGTTTAGTGACAAGATCGGCAGTTTCATGCCCCTCCTGGGCAGTCTCCAGAATTGTCTTGGCCTGCGGCTTTGTCATCCCAGAATGGCCTTAAGTGCCGGGATCATGGACACGGCGATATTAAGGCCTACCATCCACTTGAGCAGCTTTACATCACTCCGCAACTCTACAACTCCGTACTCATTGCCTTGGCTGCGGCTCTGGCTTTGTCCTCTGGTGCACCTGCCGCCATTAGTGCGTCATATATTTCGGCAATCATGGTGCTCATGATTAAATCTCCTTGTTTGGATTTTTTACGGCGTATTCAGTGCCATTCGGGGTGAATCCAGTGGCCAATTTATTTTTCCCCCAACAAACTGAAGAAAAACAGCAAGCCTCAAGTATTTAAGAAGTCTCATACATCTAATGAATTGTCAAGATTTGTGAGGGTGGCGTATTAGCCCGGCGATGAAGGGCCCCACGGCCTCCGGGCCTTTCTCTTCCACCAGCCTGATGGTGGCGGTGCCGATTACCGCCAGGTCGGCCTTGCCGGTCAGGATCTGGACATCTTCCCGGCTGCTGATCCCAAAACCCACGGCAAGCGGCAGGTCTGTGGCCTTGCGACAGCGGGACAGGTAAGCGTCGAAGGAGGCGTCGAACTCGGTCTTGCTGCCGGTGACGCCTCGGCGGGCTACGCAGTAAATGAAACCGTCCCCATGCCCGGCCAGGGTACGCATCCGCTCTTCTGTGCTGGTGGGGGCAAAGATCTGGATGGGGGCAAGAGCAAACTCTTTGGCCAGGCCAAGATACTCTTCGCCCTCTTCCGGCGGCAGGTCTGGAATGATGCAGCCCCTGATCCCGATCTCTCTGGCCTTATGGAGAAAATCCCGCAGGCCGTACTTGAAGGGGATATTGTAGTAGGTCATGAACAGAAAGGGGATCTTGTACTTTGCCGCCATTTCCTCAGCAAAGGCAAGACAGTCGGCAACCTTGGTCCCGTTGGCAATGGCCTCCTGGTTGGCCTTGATGATCATGGGGCCGTCAGCCATGGGTTCGGAAAAGGGGATCTGGAGTTCGATCATATCCACCCCGTTGGCCACCATCTGCCGGATCACCTCGCGGTTTACCGCGAATGATGGATAGCCCAAGACCAGATGGGTCATGAGCAGGATATCTTTATGGGTGCGGGCCTCCCGGAGTTGGTCAGCGAGCTGCATATTCTTCTCCCTTTTTCCGGATAAAATCCTTCCAGGACGGATCATCAAAGGCATGGGCAATGGTGAAGATGTCCTTGTCGCCTCGTCCAGACTGGTTGATAATCACGGCCTGTTCGCAGTTAAGCTCTCCTGCCTCCTTAAAGGCCTGAACAAAGGCATGGGTGGATTCAAGCGCCGGGATGATCCCTTCCTTTTTGATGGTCAGATCGAGCGCGGCCATGACCTCCTGGTCGGTGGCTGCGGCAAAACGGACCCGGCCCTTTTCCCACAGGTCGGTGAGCAGGGGGGAGACTCCGATATAATCCAGCCCCGCAGCCACCGAATGGGTGTCGCGCATCTGGCCGTCGGCGTCTTGGAGAAACATGGTTTTGTACCCTTGGGCCACGCCGGGTGAGGCGTCCTGGCTGGCGAGCCTGGCGGCGTGCTGGCCGGTTTCAAGCCCCTTGCCGCCTGCTTCCACCCCAATCAGCTCCACCTCGGGGTCGGCCAGAAAACCCTGGAAGATGCCCATGGCGTTAGAGCCTCCGCCTACGCAGGCATACACCCGGGCCGGGAGCCTGCCGTGGGCGGCGAGGATCTGCACCCTTGCCTCCTGGCCGATGATGGACTGGAACCAGGCCACCATCTCCGGAAAGGGGTGCGGCCCGCAGACCGTGCCCATCACATAGTGGGTGGTGTCCATATTGGAAACCCAGTCGCGGAAGGCCTCGTTGATGGCGTCCTTGAGGGTGCGGCTGCCGGTGGTGACCGGGATTACGGTGGCGCCGAGCTTCTCCATCCAGAAGACATTGGGTCGCTGGCGTTGGACATCTTCCTCGCCCATGTAGATGGTGCAGGCAAAGCCGAACTTGGCGGCCATGGTGGCGCAGGCCACCCCGTGCTGGCCCGCCCCGGTTTCGGCAATTACCCGGGTCTTGCCCATGCGCTTGACCAGCAGGCCCTGGCCCATGACATTGTTGGCCTTATGCGCCCCGGTGTGATTGAGATCCTCGCGTTTGATGAAGATCTGCGCCCCGCCGAAGTGGCGGCTCAGATTTTCGGCATGGGTGAGAGGGGTGGGGCGGCAGGAGTAGGAGCTCATGAGGGCGAGGTACTCCTGCCAGAAGGCCGGGTCTGTCTTGGCCTTGGCGTAGACCTCTTTCAGTTCCCGGAAGGTTTCATACAGCACTTCCGGGATGTAGGCGCCGCCCCATTGTCCAAAATAGCCAGGTTTATTCTCAGGGTTGTTCATGGCAAATATCCTTGTCGCCTTAGCGGCGTTTTTTTTGGCGCAGGCTTTGCGACAGACAAAAAAAGAATTCAGGACAGAGCGGCCACCGCCTTGTCAACCGCAGCCGCGATCTGCCCCAGCCGCTCGTCAGAAAGCTTGATGGGCACCGGATAAACAAGCAGCCGATCCATGATGGCCGCTGACTTTGGCAGAACCTGAGCATCGTACACCACCCGTTTTTTCCCGCCCGGCTCCACAAACGGCCAGCCTGATCTGGCCAGGGTGGCTCCGGCCAGCAGATGCTCCCACTTGGGATAATAATGCCAGGTGTTTTCGGCAAAAGAGATGGCCCCGGCCCCGTTTTCAGCCAGGGCCTTTTTCACCGTCTGGGCCTGTTCTTTATCCGGCAGAAAAAAGGCAAGGAAGGAGGCATTGTCGCCCTGCTCGTCAAGAATAGTCCGGAAGCTTACCCCTGGCAGCTTGGCAACCAAGGCTTTCATGGCCTTTTTGTTCTCCTGCTGGGCCGCAACAATGCCGTCGAGCTTGGCCAGTTGCGCCAGGCCGATAGCGCCCTGCAACTCCATCATCCGATAGTTGAATCCGATGAAGCTGCGGCCCTCGCCGCCCCTGCCTCCAGGGTTGACCGCATGGTCATGGCCGTGGTCGTGATACTCGCTCATGTCCCGCATAAGTTTTTCATCATTGGTGACGATCATCCCGCCCTCGCCGGTGGTCATGGTCTTGACCGGGTCAAAGGAGAAGGTGCCGCAAACGCCGAAGGAGCCGAGACGCCTGCCGTGCAAGCTGGCCCCGGCCGCCTGGGCCGTATCTTCCAAAACCGGGATCCCGTGCCGGTCGGCAATGACCTTGATCTCCTCGATGCGGGCGGCGGCGCCCATCATGTGCACCGGGATAATCAGCCGGGTTTTGGCCGTGATCTTCTTTTCCAGCTCAGCCGGATCCAGATTAAGGGTTTCATCCACCTCGGCAAAAACCGCGATAGCCCCAATATCCAAAATCGCCTCCCAGGTGGCGACAAAGGTGAAGCCCTGGGTGATGACCTCGTCTCCTGGCCCTATGCCCAGAGCGGCCATGGCAACTTTCAGCGCCGCCGTGCCGGAGGTGACGGCCTGACCATGCCTCACCCCGCAATAGGCGGCAAACTTCTCCTCAAAGGTGCGAACCTTATACACCCCCTTGCGCTCGTTGGGGAACTCGTAGCGAAACAACACCCCGGTCTCCAGCACCTCCAGGATTTCTTTTTTTTCTTCTTCGCCAAATATCTCAAAACCGGGCATATATTGCTCCTTTTAGTTTTTCAGTGTGGACATGGTGGACAGTGTGGACGTAGTGGACAGAGTGGACACGCCGACCGTTAGGTGGAATATTCACTAAGCACTCTGCACTCAGCACTCTGCACTATGCACTCAGCACTCAGCACTCTGCACTATGCACTCTGCACTATGCACTCTGCACTCCGCACTCAGCACTATGCACTATCTTTCAGCCCCATCCTTCCATGGCCGTTTCATATACCCTGATTACCTCCTCCAGGGTGGGCTGGCGGGGATTATTTTCCACCGGCCTGGTCACGGTTAGGGCGATTCTGGCCATCTCGGGGATCTTCTTGGCCGGAATCTTCAGCTCGGCAAGGCTTGCCGGGATGCCGAGATCCTGATTCAGCCGGTAAACATATTCTACCCCGGCCTCGGCCGCCTCGCGCTCGGGCAGGCCATCAACCTTGGCGCCCATCACCTCGGCCAAGAGGGCGAACCTGCCGGGATTGCCGATCAGGTTGTAGGCCATCACATAGGGGAGCAGCACCGCGTTGGCCAGCCCGTGCGGGATGCCGAACATGCCGCCCAGGGGATAGGCCATGGCGTGTACCAGGCCAACCCCGGCCGTGGCCAGGGCCTTGCCAGCGAGGAGACTGCCCAGGAGCATATTAGAACGGGCCTCCAGGTTACCGCCATGGGCATAGGCCTTGGTCAGGTTGGAGCTGATCAAGTCAATGGCCTCCAGGGCATACATGTCGGAGATGGCATGGGCTTGGGTGGAAACAAAGGCCTCCAGGGCATGGGTCAGGGCGTCTACCCCGGTGGTCGCGGTAATATGCGGGGGCAAGGAGACGGTCAGGGCCGGATCGAGAATGGCGGCCTCCGGGTACAGGGGATCGCCGTTCATCCCGCCCTTGGATTTGGTCTTTTCATTGATAAACACGGCGGTAAAGGTGACCTCGGCCCCGGTTCCGGCGCTGGTTGGGATCATGATCTTCGGCACCCCTGGCTTTTTAATCTTGCCCAGGCCCAGATAATCCTCGGCCTTGCCGCCGTTGGTAAGCAGGATGCTGACCGCCTTGGCCACATCCATGGCCGAGCCGCCGCCCGCGCCGACCACACAGTCGCACTTGGCTTTTTTGGCCAGCTTGGCGCCGTTGTCAGCCAGTTTCAGCCCTGGTTCTGGATCAACCTGATCGTAGAGCTCAAAGGCAATCTTGGCCTCTGTCAAGGGCGCGGTGATCCGCTCCACCAGCCCTGCTTTGACAAGGCCCGGATCGACCACCAGGAAAACCTTGCTGCCGCCAAGCTCTTTTACCAGGGCGGGAAGGTCGTTGATCGCATCCACCCCGAAACGAATCCGGGTGGGTTGGGTAACGGTAAAGGATTGGGAATGCATGGTGAACCCCTTTTTTGTTTAAATAAGTTGCGGGTAATGCTACTGTTCCAAGACAATTGACAAATGCAAAAGATGTGCAAATGTGTAACTGTTCAGCAGTGCCGCAGATGCGCACCCCGGAGGGGCATAAACTCCAGAGGCCTGCGAAGTGTGCTATTGCACATGAGCAAGCCGATGACAAAGCAGATGTGGTGCTGCTGGACAGTTACGCGAGATACTACTTTAGCGGGAAGTTACATGGCAACTAAAAAATCAAGCAGCAGAGATGACGACCCGCAGGAAATCTATGTGAGCCGCTCCGAAAAAAAACGGCAGGCCAAGAATATTGAAGAGATCGCCAAGGAGCTGATGGCCCTCTCCCCGGCGCACCTCAAGAAACTGCCCGCCGATGAGCTGTTAAAGGCAGAACTGCACAACTCCCGCGACCTCAAAGGCGGGGCGCTCAAAAGGCAGATTAAATTCATCGCCAGTATCCTGCGGGAGAAAGGGGTCGATGCGGTTTTGGCCTTCCTGACCGAACGCAAGGGTTCACACCTGAAGCAGGCCGGAGAATTCCACGAACTGGAACGGCTGCGGGAAGACATTATCAGCGAAGTGATCCTGGCGCGGGAGGAAGCCCAGCGCAACCAGGAACATCTCACGGAAAGCTGGCAGTCTGAGACCATTGCTGTGGCCTGTCGCAGGTTTCCGGCCCTGGATCACAATGCCCTCAAAAAATCAGCCCTGCGCTATGCCGCCACCCGCAAGCCGGTGCATCGCCGGGAGATGTTCCGGCAATTGCACGCCGCCATGGAGCGGCAGCAGTTTAGCGAGACGTAACTATCCAGCAGCACCACATCTGCTTTGTCATCGGCCTGCTCATGTGCAATAGCACACTTCGCAGACCTCTTCCTAGCATCTGCGGCACTGCTGAATAGTTACGTTTCGTGGATTTACTCCAATTCACCCCTCCAGCGAGGCATAAAAGGCGCATATGGAATACCGCACCGGCTCGATCAAACGGGTCTTCAGCGTACGTTTTGATGAAGGGGACGACTTTCTCGATGGCCTGCGCCAGCTCATCATCAAAGAAAATATTCGCTGCGCCTGGTTTCACGTCTTGGGCGGCCTGCGCCAGGCCGGGGTGGTTACTGGCCCCAGGGAGCCGGTCATGCCGCCGGAACCGGTCTGGGCGCAGATAGACGGCGCCCGGGAAACCCTGGGCAGCGGCAGCATCTTCTGGGATGAAACAGAGCCGCGCATCCATCTCCATGCCGCCCTGGGCCACCACGGCGACACCCTCACCGCCTGCGTGCGCAAAGACACCAGAGTCTATCTTATCCTTGAGGTGTTGATTCTCGAACTTGACGGCATCGAGGCCACCCGCCCCTGGTTTGCCCAGGGAGGTTTCAATCGTCTAACCTTTGGCGCCTGAGATCTTCATCAAGGCTTACAACCCACTTTAGGGAAACTCTTCGCCAAACAATAATGACCAGGCGCTGCGGTATGCCACCTGATGCCGAGTTTCAGGCGGTAACTGCTGCAAGAATGCCCGGTGCTTCTCGTCGTATTCGGAAATCCGGTAAAGACGGTCTCCACCCAGATCCAGGGCCGATAAGAAACGCTGCGGAGAGGCGACAATAAGGTCGAGCCATTCAGCCTTGAGGCTGCCATCGTTTGCCCATACCCGCGCATGCCGTTGGTTGCTTAGAGGATAGATCGAACCTGAATCGCCAAAGGCGGTATCGAAATACAGGTTAGGAAAACGCTTGAGCAAGGTGTCAACATAGGTGGGCGTATAGCGGGAGGCACGTTCAAGATAGCGGATCTGGGCCAGGTGGCACCAGATCACCTTGGCCTGCGGATACTGGGTCAACATGTTTTCAAGCGGCGCCAGCAGGTCGTCTTCCACTTCATAATGAATCTGAAACGGGATGCCTGTTTTTTCGCTCAGGCTGAAGACACGATGTCCGGTTGGCCCATCAAGCGGGATATGGACATCACGCTCCAGCTCATTACGTTTTACCTGTCTGGGCGAAGGATAGTGACGAAATTCAAATTCGCCCAGGAGCATGATCTGTTTCGTTCTGGCGGCTGCTTCCTGAGCATCGAGAAACTCGTCGGCCGCCTCGGTCAGGGCTGGAGGCTGCCCGCCATTACCTACAGGGATAAAGCGGTCTGGATAACTGGCAAGCAACTGTTCCGACAAGCGGTCAAAACGCACCCCCTTCTTGAACTGGCCCTTGCCGATATCCGCAGAAAGCGCCATTAGCCCGATGTTATGGCGATCCATGCTCTTTGCCAGAGAATCAAGATCCAGATTCGTGGAGTTGCATGAGCTCTCTATGTCGATATAGGGCAATTCGCCAGCGGCGAGAATCTTCTTTAAACGCTGGGCGTACAGGCCTTTCAATTTCGAAAACTCAACGATATTGGCGGCCTTGCCAAAGCCTGGCAGGCAGACAACAAGAGGCAGCACACAAAACGTCTTGAGCAACCGGCGTCTGGTGATCATGCCACTGGCGTAACCTTCACCAGTTCATCCCCTGCCTGCACCGCGTCACCCACCTTGGCGACAATCCTGGCCACCACCCCGTCCACCTCGCTGTTCACCGGGGTTTGCATCTTCATGGCCTCAAGAACCACCAGCTTCTCTCCGGCCTTGACTTCCTGCCCTTCCTTGACGGAGATCTCACAGATATTGGCGGTAAAAGGCGTCCGGACATCCCCGGCCTTGGCCAGATCCTCGATCTCCTTCTTGCTCAGCTTGATCGCCTTTGCCTCGCCAGCCTCGGCCACCGCGTTTTCAAAGACAAAGTGCCGCTGATGATGATCGATATTGAGGTAGACGTTGGTTTCGGCCCCATCCTCGCTCTCCTGCATGGGGCCCATCTCGATAACGTGCTCCTTGCCGGCATGGTCTTTAAAGGTAAGGGTTTCTCCCAACCTGAAACCACCCCGCCGGAAAAGAATGCTCGGCGGCAGCACATAGACCTTGCCAAACTTCTCCTCGAAGCGGAAAAAATTCACTGCGTCATTGGGATGCTGGAGATAGGTGACCAACTGCTGCTCGGTGGGCGCGTAGCCAAGCTTGTCGGCCAGGGTCTTGCGCTCCTTGTCCAGATCAATATCCTCGATAAGATCCGTGCCGCCTTCCTGGGCCAGCACCGTGCGCCAGTCCGGGCCAAAGGCCTTTTCATAGATCCAGTCCGGCGGCTGATAGAAAGGAAACGGCCCGTATTTGCCAAGCAAAAGGTTCTTCAGGTCGCCGGAACAGTTACCATAACGTTCGCCACCCTGGACATTGCTCACCGCCGTAGTCCACAAAATCTGGGAGCCCGGAGTCACGCTCCAGTAATTGCCCAGTTCCACCTGTACCTTGGGCAGCTCCTCGTGGAGAATCTCGGGCATCTTCTCCAGGAAGCCGCCTTTGACCGCCTGCTCGAAGCTGCTGCCCATGGCGCCGCCAGGCAGCTTGTGAATCTGCACCGTGGGATCGAAGCCCTTGAACTGGGACTCGAAATATTCGTAGTACTTGCGCTCGGGGCGGAGAACCTCGGAGGTCTCCATAACTGCGGCCTCATTGAGGCCCACAGCCTGGCGGCCATACTCCTTGAGGGTCTGGATCACGGTCAGGATGGGCGGCGGGCCGTAATAGCCGGTAAAAGCGTGATCCGAGGCATCGACGATCTTGGCTCCGGCCATGACCGCAGCGACAATCCGGCCGATATCGTTGCCATCGGTGTTATGGCCATGATAATGGATGACCATCCCGGGATATTTTTGCAGGATCGCATCGACCAGGTCGCCGATTCGCTTGGGCGAACCAAGGCCGCCATGATTCTTGATACAGAGGACGATATCCTGACCGGTCACCGCCAGAATGTCGGCAACCTTTTGCACATAGTATTCGTTGGTATGCTCAGGCCCGGTGGAGAAACAGACGCTGGGCTCAAGAATCTTGCCGGCGGCCTGCACCTCTTCAAAAACCGCCTGCATGTTGGGGACATGGTTCAAAAAGTCGAAAACCCGCCAGACATCAACGTACTTGGCGAATTCCTTCACCACAAAACGGATGACATTCTGCGGGTAGGGCCGATATCCGAAAAGATTAACGCCGCGACACAAGGTTTGAAACATGGTCTGGGGCATCTTTTCCCGCAACAGTTCCAGCTTGAGAAAAGGATCCACCTGCTTGCGGAGGATATCGACATGCACCGAAGCGCCGCCGGTAATCTCCAGGGAGAAATAGCCCGCCTCCTCACGGGAAGGCGCGGCCAGCAGATCCGTATGCAGCAGAATCCTGTTCTTGTAATCCGACTGCGATAAATCCCGGGCGGTATTGGTAACATAGTATCCGTTTGCGCCTCGAACTGTCTTCAGCACCTCGGCGATACCCATCCCTTGCACAATGCGATTCATGACGACTCCTGTGTTTTAAAGAATGATAAAGGCACAAGGAAAAGGCGATAAGGGCCTTGCGCCTTTTCCCTTAAATAGCGTAGGGATTTTCCCGTTTGTAGTGAATTTCCGCGATCAGGTGGGCAAGCTTGCTCCCTTCGCTGGCCTGATCATCGTAATTGATCAGGTGCGAATGGGTCTCAATGAAGGAGGTGTCGAAATCGCCTTTCTTGAAATCCGGATCCTGAACCAGCTTGAGATAATAGGGGATCGTGGTCTTCGGCCCGGTGATGACAAAGTTGTTAAGGCAGCGGCGCAGCCGATCCACGGTTTCGTTCCAGGAAAAACCGAACACCGTCATCTTGACCAGCAGCGAATCATAGACCTTGGGGATGGTGAAACCCTGGTAGACGAAGCCGTCCAGCCGCACGCCATAGCCGCCCGGCGAACGGTAGACGGAAACGGTTTTGCCGCCCTCCGGCATGAAGTTGTTCTGCGGATCCTCGGCATTGATCCGCATCTCCACGGCAAAACCCCGGATATGCACATCCTGCTGACAGAAGGCGAGCTTCTTGCCGAGAGCCAGTTTGATCTGGGTTCGGACGATATCGATGCCGGTGACCATTTCGGTAACGGTATGCTCGACCTGCACCCGGGTATTGATCTCCATGAAATAAAAGTTCCAGTCCCGATCAACGAGGAACTCCACGGTGCCTGCATTCACATAATGGGAGGCCTTGGCCGCTGTTACCGCAGTCTCGCAGATCCGGTCAACCAGGGCCTTGTCCTGGATCAGCGAGGGGGCGATCTCCACCAGCTTCTGGTTGCGGCGCTGGATCGAGCAGTCCCGGGAGCCCAGATGCACGGTATTGCCTTCCTTGTCGGCCAGGATCTGCACCTCGACATGCTTGGGATTGATCACCGCTTTTTCAAGAAAGACCGCGTCGTTATTAAAGGCAGACTTTGCCTCCGCCCTGGCCATGGGCAGTTCCGCCCGCAGCTGTTTTTCGTTCTCCACCCGGCGGATGCCGCGTCCGCCCCCGCCAGCGGTGGCTTTCAGCATAACCGGATAGCCATATTTGTCGGCAAAATCAAGGGCTTCCCTGAGACCGGCATCACCGGCGGTCAGATTGTCCGTGCCGGGCACCATGGGGATTCCGGCCTCCTGCATGATTCGCCGGGCTGTCACCTTATCGCCCAGAGCCTGGATAACCTCGGAGGGCGGGCCGATAAAAATTATGCCATTATTTTCGCAGGCCTTGGCAAAATCAGGGTTTTCCGCCAGAAATCCGTATCCCGGATGAATGGCGTCAGCCGCCACTTTTTTAGCGACCCCGATGACCTTGTCAATATTCAGGTAATCGCAGCGTGGCCCATCCCCAATCCAGATGGCCTCATCCGCCGCGCGAATATGTAGGGCGTCCTTATCCGGCGTTTCATAAATAGCCACGGCAATATGCCCAAGCTCTTGCACTGCCCGGATAATCCGCAGGGCAATTTCACCTCGGTTGGCTATCAGGATTTTCTTCTTCAACGAAGCACCTCATTTAAGACAATTTTCAGACCAAACCTACAGGTCGGCCCGGATATATGAAATATGGTTTTCCGGCACAATCAGCGCAACACCGCAATAAAACGCCAAAAAACAACCACAGGACATCTTCCCGACAAAACATTCGACTTTGTAAACTACCATACCGGATTTTTCAGGGCAACATTTTATGTCCACAAAAAAGAAGAACCAACTTGGATCAGGCCCCGCCGCGTTGCTCTCTTTCCAGGCCAGCCAGCACCATGGGCAGATGCAGCCGACAGGCGGCGGCAAAATCCTCCGGAAAATGCCCGTTGACCCAACGCAACTGAGCCTCGCTGAAAGCGCCCATGGAATATGGGAGCTTGGGCAGAAGCGCATAAAGCAGTCGCTGCCCGCTAGATTCAGCCGTTATCCGGCGGGAATATTCGATACTGCTCACCAACCGGGCGCCCAGCCGGGCAAGAATCTTCTGGGCAATGAGCAAGGCTCGATCCAGCGCGGCGCGGGTGGCGGCGTCCGCCTCCAGAATATTGCCCACCGCCTCCAGAGGCATGATCTGCAATTCCCACTGGGAGGTCTGCGCCTTGGGTACGAAGAGCATTACCGCATCGTCCTCATAGACGACCAGACTGGTGTTCTCGTTTTTCAACCCGTCCATCCGCCGGTTATTGCGGATCGCCTCAAGATAGGCGTGAAAAAAATCGACGCCGGTCTCTTCCTGATACCGTTTACAGAACTCAGCAATGAGATCCCCGCAGGCATAACTCGCGAGCGGCTCAATCGCGGCCTGACCGCCATGATGCCAGGCGGAAACAGTCTGCGGCAGCATGGCGAACTGCTGGTGAATCTGCTGATGCGAGGCGTGGAGCCGGTAGCCGGAGGCCGAGAAGTCAAAACCATAATTCCAGCCCCAGAGGGTAGTGGTGAAAGCCAGGCCCGGAGCCTCTTTTCGGCGCAGGGCCAGAAGCACCGCCAGACGCAGTTCTTCGAGGGCTGCCTGGCTCATGGTTTTCCGGCCTGGCGGCAGGGGCAGGCCCAATTGGGCGGCAAGATTGAGAAAGGTACGCTGATAGTAAAGGTGTCGCAACCCCTGCATGTCGGCGGCGGTAAGATCCGTTATGCGGTAACGGACGGCGTCATCCGCCATGTTGGCGGCGTAATGCCCCCAGGGGATATAGCTGTTGCGGCGCAGATACTCGAAGACATGACTGCCCCGCCCTGCGTTGCCATACTCGCCCACAATCTCGCTGCCCCCCTGCGCTCCGGGACGCATAACCATGACCCTGCGATAGGCCTCTGGCAGATGGGCGTTGTTGGCCACCGCCTCGAACAGATCATGGCGGATGATCTTGGCCTGCGCCAAGCCATCATCGTCCTCTGAATACTGAAGACCGATCGGCTCATCTGAACTTCCGAAAATAAAGTCGCAACTCATGGCGGCCAGGATCAGCAGATCCTCCGGGTCGGTGGAAGTGACGGCCAGAGTCAGCAGCACAGCCTCGGGAAGCAGGGCGAAACTTTTTGTCAGATTCTGAATCTCTCCGGCAGGGAGAATCTCCTTCAGCGCCTGCCGCATGGAAACCGCCTCCGGCGCCGGCAGCTTGAGGGAGGATGGATTCAACGCCCTGGAGGCGGCCCAACCGCTGCTGATATAAGTAACCCCTCGAAAAGGAAACGGGTTGGCGATTTCATAGATCGTCTCTGCCTGGTCAACCTGCAGATCTCCTTCTGGGAAATTAGCCTGATTCAGACAGGGACTGCCGTTTGGCAAAGCGCCGAGCGGCTCAACGAAATCGTTTTCCCGCAGGTTGATGATCTGATAGGCGGGCGCATGAACACCATAGACAAACCGCCCGGAAGGATGGACACAGGACCGCAGTGGCATGACAAAATCTCCAGCAACTCCACCAGTAAATTCCACAACTTACTGATGACGCTTTGTTTTTACGCTGTTTGCAACACAAAAACCTTGGCGAATTCAAGTTGTAAGTACACCATGTCAAAAAAATAGGAAATCAGGAACGTTGCCCATATTTCCCCCGCCCTTTTTCTGAGAAAAACCGGGCAGAATTCATTTCCTGCGTTGTGGTGGAGCTGAGGGGGATCGAACCCCTGGCCTACGCATTGCGAACGCGTCGCTCTCCCAGCTGAGCTACAGCCCCATGCCTATTCTCATAAACCACGACCGGCTTGTTCGTCAATGGGCATCTTGCGAGGATACCCGGAGGTAGTCAGGATTTCATTTGTTTCGCTTAAGGGCAAAAATATCCTCCCCGGGATCCAGGTACCCGTCAACCTCGTATTGACAAAAACAGCAGAGCGGGTCATTCTTGTCTTATGAAAAATATTATCGATCCCACCCCTGTCCGCTATCAGGCCGGGTTTTTCCAGTTTGACGTGCAGCTGGCCGAGCCGGAGGCGAATCTCGCTGCGGTGCGGGCGGGTCTGGCCCGTCTGGCCCCTACTGGTCCCGGCATCATCGTCCTGCCCGAACTGTGGAGCTGCGGCTTTGCCTACGAGCGGCTTCAGCATTTTGCCCTGCAGACCGTGGAGGTGCTGGACGAAATGCAGCGGCTGGCCGGGCAGTACGGGATTTATCTGGCTGGTTCCCTGCCCGAGGAGGTGCTCACCGAGGTGGGAGGCGCCATCTACAATACCCTGTACATCGTGGGGCCGGATGGGGTGGCCGGATCGATCCGCAAGCAGCAGCTTTTTGCTCCCATGGCCGAGGATCAGCATTTCACCGCCGGGGATAACCCTCAGCCGGTGGCAACCGGGCTTGGTCTGGTGGCCGGGCTGGTCTGCTATGACCTCCGTTTTCCCGAGCTGGCCAAGGCCCAGGCCGGGGTGGGCGCGGGGTTGCTGGTAGTGAGCGCCCAGTGGCCTGCGATGCGGCGGGAGCATTGGCGTACCCTGGCGTTGGCGCGGGCTATTGAAAATCAGCTTTTTGTCGTAGCCTGTAACCGCTGCGGAGTAACGGGAAAAACCGAGTTCGGCGGCCATTCCCTGATCATCGGCCCGGATGGCGCGGTGCTGGCCGAGGCCGGGGCAGGAGAAGAGTCCGCCTGGGTCATGATCGAGCCGGGCAGAAGGCAGGAGCTGCGGCAGCGCTTCAACACGGTGGGGCCAACCCCGTACCGGTTTGCTGATCAGAACAAGATCATGGAACTTGAAGAGCTGGCCGCCTTGACTGCCAGGTACAGGGAGGTGGGCCGGAAGGTGGTGTTCACCAACGGCTGTTTCGATATCCTGCATCAGGGGCATGTTACCTATCTGGAGCAGGCCCGCAGGGAAGGCGATTGTCTGGTGGTCGGGGTCAACAGCGATGCCTCGGTGCGGGCGCTGGGTAAAGGGGATGACAGGCCGGTGAACCACGAGCAGAGCCGGGCCAGGATTATCGCCGCCTTGGGCTGCGTGGATCATGTGCTGATCTTTAGCGAAGAAACGCCCTTCCGGCTGATTACCACCCTGAGGCCGGAGGTGCTGGTCAAGGGCGGCGACTGGCCGGTGGCCAGAATAGTCGGCGCGCCGGAGGTGCTGGCCGCAGGTGGCCGGGTACTCTCCATTCCCCTGGTGGAAAACTATTCCACCACCTCCCTGCTCAAAAAAATCCGCGCCCTTTAAGGAAACAGCAGCCTCATATCTTTCGGCAGGGACTCCGGTTGGAGCCCCAGTTCTTTGGCAAAGGCGGCCAGTTCCCCCCAGGCGCAGTTGAGGCAGGACTGTCTTGTCCCTGCCCGGACATCCTCTGCCTCCTGACGCAGAAAGCAGCGCAAGGACTCGGCAATCTCCAGGCGCAGCGCGACCTCGATTTCCAGATTCTGCCGGGCGCAGAACTTGCCCAGCCGCTCCCAGTTGCAGAGGCAGCGCTTCAGGCCCCGGTAGACACGAGCGTCCCGGTTTTCCGGGCGAAGATCCCGGAGCAGGATCTCCCGGTAGCGAGTCACCACCTGCTGGCGCAGGAGAGCCAGTTCCTTTTGCTGCAAGGTGAGGCGCGGCCCAGCTGGGTCTTCGCAGAGATAATACAGGGCGCCGTGGAAGGCGATTTCCGGGATCTCTCCGGAATGGCGGATGATAAGCAGCTCTTCCGCCAGCAAGCTTTCTCTGTCGGTCATGGTCGTGTCTTTTTGAGCGAATGGCAGGAAGAAATCACGGGATGGTTGATTTACCTCTGGTTTTTTTTATCTTTTTGCGAGGCCGTCTCTTTTTTGTTAAAGGCAAACTGTCAGGCAACCGATGATAAGGACAGGCAGGAAACTCTTTTCAGGCTTAGATGATAAAGGAGAACGGCGAGATATGCAATTATCAAGAAAACGATGTTTTGGTTGGCCGACCCTTTTGTTCCTCTCGAAAATAGCGGTGCTGGCTCTGCTTGTTTTTCCGGCCCAGGCCGCAGCCTTCTGGCCTTTCAGCCAGAATAATTTCCAGAAAGCTCAGGTGGAGGCTGTTGCTCAGGCGGAGCCTCAGGCGCTCCCGGTTAGTGAAGCAGCTGCCTTGCGCAGCGAGATTCAGGGCTTGGCCAACGAGTTGTTTCGCCATCTGGCGGACGCTGATCCAGAGAACGGTGATCTGGGTAAGGGCATTCTGGTCTGCACCTTTGTCGAGCTTAAAAAACTGTCCCGCACCTCGTCTCTGGGCCGTTATGTGGCGGAGCAGTTGATGAACGAGATGCAGCAGCGGCATTACGAGGTGCTGGAGATTAGGAAAAGTCAGGCGGTCATGCTCCAGGAAAAGCGTGGGGAGTTCGGTCTTTCCCGAAATCCGGCGGAGATCAGCCAGACGGTGACTGCCGGGGCCATGCTCACCGGCACCTATACCCCCAGCAAAGACAGCATTGTCATCAACGCCAGAATTATCGACAATCAAAGCGCCAGGCTCCTTTCCTCGGCTACGGTTATCATCCCGAGAAATCAACTGGCAGAGCAACTGCTGGCGGATACTGCTTCTGTTCGGGAGGCAAAACCTGAGCCGCTCTATCTGAAAAAATTGGAGTTATGATGTGAGAAAATACATCACGAAGGGCCCAGAGAATACGAAGAAAATTTCACGATGGTTTCCAGTCTAAGTGCCTGGTGTTTACGAAAAGAGAGCGCAATAGTTCAGGGAGGACAGGATGAAAAAGGGAAAAAGAGCAGCACTCTATTGCCTGGGGCTGGTTCTGCTGGCTGGCACGACATGCGCCACAGCTGCCCAGCAGGAAGAAGGCAAGGGCGTTCCGCCTCCGGTGGAAGTGCGCCGGGTGCCGATCAGATATAATGTCTATCAGTATATGCCGACCAGTGCAAAGGCTGTGGGCACGGATGTTCTTCTGGCGGAAATGGCCAAGGAAGTGGCAGGAAAGGTGTTTTATGAGATGCAGAGAGAGGGGGAAAAGAATCTTGCCGCCAGGATTGCGGTGGTCAACGCCGTGCCTCTTTCCGATTTTAAGCGGGATACCGAATTTGGCCGGGTTGTGGGTGAATATCTGCTTACCGATCTGGCTGATCGCGGGCTCAAGGTGGCAGAGCTTCGCCTGGGCAAGGATATCACGATCCTGCCCCAAACCGGAGAATTCATCCTCTCCCGGAACAGCGGTGAACTGGCGAATAAAACCCCTGAACTCGACTATGTCGTGGTGAGTACCTTCGCCAATACCCGCAAGACCTTGATCGTCCAGGGCCGTCTGGTGTGCCTCAATGATGGGGCGGTCAAGACCTCCTGGCGTTATTCGCTGCCGCTCACCCGGGAACTGCTTGGTCTGTTCCAGCCGACGGAGGCGCCTTATAAAATTGCCGTGAAGGGTGTTGGCCGGTAAGAGGAGGGCTGTTATGAGGCTATCTGCCATCGTGAAAAGAATGGTTTTTCCGTCGCAGGTCGTGCTACTTGTTCTGCTCTGTGTCCTTTGGACAAACGGGGCCTGGGCTACAGAAAAAGAGGCGGAGGGTGCAGGTGCGGCCGTTGAGGGCGTGGCCAGCCAGGGCAATTACTCGTCGCTTGCCAGTCTGGTGGCCATGGTTGGCAGTGACGCCCTGGAGCAGTTGCACGGTTTTTTTGCCGTCGAGCCGGTAACCATCGAGCCTTTTATCGTTCTTGATGAATTTGCCACCAGGGGGCGGGTTTCCCTGCTTGGCGCGACCCTGGCCGAGCAGATGGCTGCGCTGATTGGTAATGAGTCGCTGGCCGTGTGGCGGCCTGTGGCGGCAGACGCGCATGAGCAGCGGGTTTCCGGGGTTCTTCAGGAAATGGGCGGGTATTTGCGGATTCATATTATCGCGGCCAATACCCGAGGCGAGCAACGTTCTCATGTGGTGAATGTCGAGATGTCGGAACCCATTTATCGGGCGCTTCATAGCTATGTTTACAGGCAGTAATTGATTGTGCGGGCCGTGGAGTATCGGGTGAGGTTATGGCGGAAGAAAAAACAGACCTTGAAATAGACGACTGGCTGGATGATCTGGCGGAAGACAAGCCTGGCGGCCAGAAGGAAGAAGTAGTTGCCAGTGGCCCTTCTTCTGACAGTGACGGTGCCGGTGAGTTTGAGCAGGCCGACATTGATGCCCTCCTGGAAGGTGGTGTTGCTGCGGACTTTTCTGTGGCGGGAGGAGCAGGTGACGGTTTTACCGAACTGGATCAGTCCGATATCGATTCCCTGCTTGGCGGCGAGGAAGAGTCGGCGGTTGCGGCTGGGGATGATTTTGATCTGGGCCAGTCAGATTTAGATGATCTTTTTGCCGGAGGAGCAGAGAAGGAGGCAGGTGAACCGGTCATGTCCGTCGATCTCAGAGATGAGGAGACAGATGGCGTGATAACGGGGGGGCTTGCCGAGGTGGCCCAGGGAGGAAGCGCTCAAGCGGAAACCAGCGTCTCTGGAGAAGAAAATGCTGGTTTGCCGGATAATAGCAGGTTTGATGATGACGATGAATTTGATTTTGGCGACCTGCCGGATATCCCCGATGAAACAAAGACTGGAGGCAGAGCGTCTTCGGGAGGGGGGGACGAAGAAGATCTTTTTGCGGCGCTTTCTTCGACCGAGGCGCCTGATTTTCGTGCGGAGACCGCTAAGGGTGTCAGCAGGGAAAAGCCCTCTGTTTTGGGCGGGAAAGATGATCCTCCCATTGTTCCTCCGTCTGCAAGCGGGAAGAAGAAAGCGCTGGCCCTGGCGGCGTTAGCTCTCGTGTTGTTGCTGCTGATGGGAGGAGGTGGGTATTGGTACATGAAAAGCAAGGGGCTGGCGCCCCTGCCGCCACCAGCCCCTGAGCAGCACGCCGCCGTCGGGGAAGCTGCGGCGCCGCCGACTGCTTCGCCCGTTGCTCCCCCCAATGCGCCGCCAGTGGCCAACGAATCCCGCTGGCGCATGTCCCAGGCTAACGAATCTCTGGCTATCGAGCTTTCCGGGGCCGATGAAAACAACGATCCCCTGAAGTTTGAAGTTGTGACCCCTCCCAAGTTTGGCAGGCTCTCTGGAGAGCTGCCCAAGATCACCTATCTGCCTAACAAGGATTTCCCAGGGGAAGACAGCTTTGAATTTCTGGTTTCCGACGGGCATCTGGCCAGCCCCCCTGCCAAGGTCGGGATCATGGGCCCGGAGGAAGTCAAGCCGGTGGCTGTGGAAGAGCCGAAAGATGTGCCGCCAGAGCGAACGGTGGTGGCGGCGAAGAATGTGCGGCTAACAACTATGAGTACCGCTCCGCTTACCATTGACTGGAAAAGGATCTGGGCTGCGGCCAACCCGCAGCCCTTTGCTGGCAAGGTGTCGGTGGAAATTCTCGGCGGCCCGCCTCTGCGGGGCGCCTTGCGTCCGTTGGATCGCGCCCGGCATCTCTATGAACCGGACAGGTATTTTGACGGCCAGGAGATGGTGCGCTACCGATTTAAGTCCGCCGGTGTCTTTTCCAAGGCCGGGAAGCTGCTTATCACGGTCAAGGGCAACGACAAACCGCCCGTGCTGGCGCTGAGGCCGATGGCGGATTCGTACAAGGTGGGGGAAAGCGTGGTGCTTGATGCCGGACTTACCAGAGATGATTCTCCTGGCGGCCTGCAATACAGCTGGGAGCAAGTGGCCGGCCCGCCGGTGCCTTTGACGAAGCTCCACAAGGAAGGGTCGGCGGTTTCCTTTGTGGCCCCTTCTTCTTTTCGCGGGGAGCAGAAAAACAGGATTGTCATCCGGGTAACCGCCACTGATCCCGGCGGTCAGAGAGCGAGCAAAGAGATCGGCATTACCCTTGTTTCCAAGCGGCAAACAGCCCTGTGGGGGATTGCTGAATAAGGGGGCCCTCAGCAGGCGGCTTTCAGCTCGGCGATAACCTTGGCGTAATCACTTTGACCGAACACCGCAGAACCGGCCACGAAGATGTTGGCCCCGGCTGCGGCAATGGCCCCGATGGTTTTCGGGCTCACTCCGCCGTCCACCTCGATGCCTACGGTCAGGCCACGCTCGTCGATCATTTTTTTGAGTTGCCTGATCTTGGCCAGGGAGCTTTCGATGAACGACTGCCCGCCGAAGCCGGGGTTGACGGTCATCAGCATGACCAGATCCAGATCGGGCAAAATCTCCTCCAAACTTGTCAGCGGGGTGGCCGGGTTGAGTACCGCCCCTGCTTTTTTCCCCAGCTCCTTGATGCGGTGGATGGTCCGGTGCAGGTGATAGCCGGTTTCCACATGCACCGTGATCCAGTCCGCCCCGGCCTTGGCAAAGTCTTCCAGATAGGCATCAGCGTTTTCGATCATCAGATGGACATCGAGCGGCAGGTCGGTGATCCGGCGCACTGCCTTGACCACCAGCGGGCCAATGGTGATATTGGGCACAAAATGGCCGTCCATTACGTCGATGTGAATCACCTCCGCCCCGGCCTGGGCCACGGCGGTTATTTCTTCTCCCAGCCGGGTAAAATCCGCAGAGAGGATGGAAGGGGCGATCATGGGCTGCAGCATTTTATTCACCGATCTTTTTTGCAGGAATAATGGTGTCGGCCCCCACCGTGATCTGCACATAGTTGCCGGGCCGGATGTATTTACGGGCTATGGCCAGCACGGTTGCGGCATCGACCTGTTCAATGGCCTGGACGTAACGGTTGCCGAAATCCTGCCCCAGGCCGTAGGTTTCGTTCAAGGCCATTTCCATGGCCTGATTGCCTCGGGTTTGCAGGCTCAGCGCGTAATTGCTGATTAGCACGTTTTTGGCCTTGGTCAGTTCCTCCTCGCTGAGTGGCTCTTCCATTACCCGGTAAAGCTGCTGCCAGACAGACTTGATGGCCTCGTCTCTTTTGTCTGGACTGGTGCCGAGATAGATGCCGAAAGAACCGGTGTCCAGCCCGAAAAGGGAAAAAGAAGACAGGCTGTAGGCCAGGCTCTGCTTGTCGCGCAGTTCGGTGAACAGGCGGCCGCTCTGGCCGGAAAGGGCGGTGTCCAGCACCTCAAGGCTGTAGCGGTCTTCACTGTTTAAGGTGGCGCCGACAAAGCCGATGATGATATGCACCTGCTGCTTGTCCCGGGAGAGGTTGACCACATCCGGGCCAGCTGGCACATCGGGGGGCAGGGCGCTTTCCCCTGCCGGCGCTTCTTTTGCCGGAGGCTTCTGCCAGGCGCCAAAAAGCTCTTCCACCGAGTCCCTGACCTTTTCCGCGTCAACGTCGCCTGCCACGGCGAGAACCAGGGCCTCTGGCCGGGCGTGCTGTTCGTACAGACGTTTAAGTTCGGTCACGGTGAAGTTGCTGATGACGCTCTCGTTGCCCAGGGAGTTGAGGCCATAGGGATGTCCCATGAACAGCCGTTTGTTGAATTCCCTGAAGGCCAGGCTGGGCAGGGAGTCGGCCTGATCCTTCAGATGGGAAAGCAGTTCCGGTCGGATCTTCTCGGTCTCCGCCGGGGAGAAGGCCGGGGTGAGGAGTACGTCCCGAATCAGGGTCAGACCCTCGCTGGTGAAGCGGGATAAAAAGTCGCCCTTGAGGCCGAAGGTGTTCTTGCCGTTGAAGCCGCCGAGAGAGCCGGCCATGTTGGCCACTTTTCTGGCCAGCTCCTCTGCGCTCAGCTGTTGGGTGCCCTTGGGCAGGAGTTCGCTGATAAAGGCAAAGGCGCCGTTGCTGGTTGCGGTCTCGCTGTGGAGTCCGCCTGGCAGCACGGCCCGGATGGAAACGGTGGGTATTTCATGATTTTCCCTTACCAGGAGCCGGATACCGTTTTTCAGCTGAAAGCGGTGGACTCCGGGCAGGTAAGCGTCGCTCACCTGGGAGGATGGCTGGCCCAGCCTGGCTGCGGCCTCAGCCTGGGTGATGATCTGGGCCAGTTGCTCCAGAGTCAGGGTCAGACCGGCCTCTGGCGGGGCAATGGCGCCCACGGTGAGATGCTCACCCCGAAGGTAGAAGGCGGCAACCCGCTGGATATCCTCCTTGCTCACCGCCCGCACCCGCTCCAGATATTTCTCTTCGCGTGGATCTCCGGTCAGGAGCTCGAAAGAACCCAGAACCCTGGCCTGGCCTTCGGCCCGCTCCAGATTGAAGATGAAGTCGCTCTCCAGGTTGCGTTTGGCCCGGTCAAGCTCCTCATCGCTCACCTTGGCGTGTTTCAGCCGGAAGATCTCGGTTAGCGTTT
>Ga0156773_169_pt1 | contig 25639 bp, 26 predicted proteins | sample RifOxyD3_FD_110723 | JGI IMG/M metagenome (GOLD analysis project Ga0156773, IMG submission 110723) | Deltaproteobacteria bacterium RIFOXYD12_FULL_55_16 | reverse complement strand
CCTGCGTGTCTACCAATTCCACCACTCCGGCAATCCTTTTTTTTAGTTTAAACAAAAAACTGCTACTTACTATGCCCAGGCGCCAAGGGTACTGCTCCATCCGCAGCGGGCAACGGAATCGGCGCGTTCTGCGGTTTAGCAATCGGGGCCACCTCTTTCATGACCGAGCCATCTCCAATCCTGGTTGACATGTAGGCAAGGGAGATAGAGGTCAGCATAAAAACAATCGCGGCCCAGGTCGTGATCTTGTTCAACAGAGGCAGGGGCCCTTCCGTTCCGAAAACAGTCTGACTGGAGCCGCCGAAGGACGCGCCCATACTGGCGCCCTTGCCGTGCTGCAAGAGGACGATCACGATGAGGAACAGGGAGACAACTATATGCACAATGGTCAGTAAGGTACTCATTATTTCCTGGTTACCGTTATTGCTGGAACTGCCGGAACTTGATGATGCGTTCGAAGGAATCGACCTTGAGCGATGCCCCGCCAACCAAGGCCCCGTCTATATCGGGCTGCCGCAACAGGGCATCCACGTTCCCCGGATTGACGCTGCCACCATACAGTATTCTTATTTGCCGGGCAATACTTTTCTCGCACAGGTCAAGCAACAGATTCCGCACGAATTCATGCGCTTCCTGCGCCTGTTCCTCGCTAGCGGTTTTGCCGGTGCCGATGGCCCAGACCGGCTCATAGGCAAGTACCAGGCGGGCAGGCTCAAGCAGCGCAATACCGGCAAGCCCGGCCCGAACCTGCCGTTCAAGCACGGCCATGGTCTGCCCTGCCTCGCGCTCGGCCAGGGTTTCGCCAAAACAGAGAACCGGGGTTATGCCAAAACGCAGGGCCCCAGCCACCCGCTGATTGATGAGCGCATCGGATTCACCAAAGATCTGCCTGCGCTCCGAATGGCCGATAATGGCCATGCTGCAACCAAGCTCCCGCAACATGCCTGGCGCTATCTCTCCGGTAAAGGCGCCCTGCTCTGCCCAGCAGACATTCTGGGCCGCCAGCCTAACCTCTGAACCACGCACCACCTCCGCCACCGTTGCCAAGGAGGTAAAGGGCGGGGCGATCATTACCTCCCGGTCGGTCAGGCCCTTGCAGACGGAGACCACGGCGGCGGCAAGATTTCTGGCCTCGACAAGCGAGGTGTGCATCTTCCAGTTCCCGGCAATCAAGGGAATACGCTGCATGGCTGCTCCTTATTTCTTGTAACTGATCACATAGTATGCGGCCAACTCCAGCGCTACATCCCAAACTGTAAGCGATTAGAGGGTGCGGCAGATGCGCGACAGAGGTCTTAGAGCTATACATATGTAGCGAACAGGCCGATAACAAAGCAGATGTCGTACCCTGTGATCGCTTACCTTATTCCTTCGCTTCCAGGGCCTCAACCCCAGGCAGCTTTTTGCCTTCCATCAACATAAGAAATGCGCCGCCGCCCGTGGAGATATAGGAGATGTTGCTCGACTCCCCTGCCTTGTGCACTGCCACATCGGTGTCGCCCCCGCCGACAATGGTCAGGGCGTGGGAGCGGGCCACATGCTGCACCATGGCCATGGTGCCCCTGGAAAACGCATCCATCTCGAAAGCGCCCATAGGGCCATTCCAGATAATGGTCTTGGCAGACTCCATAGCCTCGGCAAAAAGAACCGTGGTGGCCGGGCCGATGTCAAGCACCATCCAGTCGGCCGGCACCTCCTGCACCGTTACCCGCTTGGATTCGGCCCGAGCCTCAAACCTGTCGGCAACAATACAGTCAACCGGCAGATAGAGCTTGACCCCCAAGCGCTTGGCCTTGTTGAGCAGCTCCCGCGCCGTATCGAGCAGTTCATCCTCGACCCTGGACTGGCCCATATCATGGCCAACACTCTTCAGAAAGGTATTGGCCATGGCCCCGCCAATGATCATCTTGTCCACCCGATCCATGAGATTGTCCAGGGCGCCAAGCTTGCTCGACACCTTGGCCCCGCCCACGATGGCCACCAGGGGGCGCATGGGGTTGCTCACTGAGCGGTGGAAATAATCCATCTCCTTTTGCAGCAGGAAACCGGCCGCGCACTGCTCGACGAACTGGGTCACTCCCACCACGGAGGCATGGGCCCGATGCGCCACGGCAAAGGCGTCGTTGATATAGATATCGCACAGGCTGGCGAGCTGACTGGCAAAGCCCTCGTCATTCTGCTGTTCCTCCGCATGGAAACGCAGGTTTTCCAGCAGAACCACACTGCCAGGCTGCATGGCCTCGACAATAGCCTTGGTTTCCGCCCCGATACAATCAGGCGCCAGCACAACCTCCTTGTTCAGCAACCGGGAAAGGCGCTTGGCCGCAGGGGCCAGGCTGAACTGGGGCCTGCGCTCGCCCTTGGGCCGACCCAGATGCGAACAGATAATGACCTTGGCATTTTCATCCAGGGCGTAATTGAGGGTGGGCAACACCCCGCGAATCCGGATATCATCGGTAATGTTCAGCTGTTCATCCAGCGGCACGTTGAAATCAACCCGGATAAGCAGCTTCTTTCCCTTGATGTCAAGATCACGGATATTTTTCATGAAGCGTTTCTCCCTCAAACTTTGTTAAGCGTCGGCCAGAACTCTCTTTTCCATGAGTATCGCATCTTCAGCTGGCAAAGCGTAGTAATCTTTTCTCAGCCCCAGCCGGTGAAAGCCGAATCGTTCATACAAGGCCAGGGCCGGGAGATTGCCAGCGCGCAGTTCCAAAAAACAGCGCGCCACGCCCTGTGCCGCCAGAGAGCGCAAGGTGTGGGCCACCAGCTGCGCCGCTATCCCCTGCCGCCGGTGTTCACGGCCCACCGCGATCTTCAACAGCTCGGCCTCCCCGACGCAGCTCCGGCCACAGACAAAGCCGCACACCAACCCCGAAGCGGACGCTTCGGCAACAAACTGCCAACCACCTTCCTGAGCAAGCTCACTGGCCAGCTGTCCGATGGCCCAGGGCGAGGAATTCTCAGCTTCGATGGTGGCCACCACCTCAAGATCACCACCAGTCATGGGCCGAACTAAAAAGGCGCAAGGCTCGAGAATTTCCTTCTTGAACCTTTCACCTTTCAACTTTCACCTTTCAACTTTTAACTCTCAACTTTTAACTTTTTCCCTCTGCTTTTCTAAATCATCTGCCCGGCAATGGAAACGGTCCGGTCACCCAGCACATTGGTATAGCTGCCCAACTCATTATCGTACCAGCTGTAAACAACTACCTGGGTCACCGGCACTTCCAGCTTGGCAGGCCCACCGTTGCAGCCGAGCTTGGCCAGATTCACCTTGAGGCTGCCCGTGCGGGTATGAGTTTCCGATCCTTCGATAACCGCAGCGGCAAAAGGCAGGCCAATAATATCCGTGGAAACGTGCTGCTCGTCGCTGTATTCCAGATAAGCGCTGTTCTTGGCGTAATCCCGGTAGATGGAGTTCACCAGCTTCCGTTTGATGGGATTTTCCATGCTCTCATCCTGAAGGTTGAGTACCAGGATAATCAGGGAGCCGGTATTGGTGGGAATCCGCACCGACTCGGCAATGAAGCCGATGCTTTGCATCTCCGGGATGACCAGGGGCAAGGCCTTTGCCGCGCCAGTGGTGGTCAGGATGATATTGTTGAAGATACTGCGGTTTTTCCGCAGATCAGTGGCCCCGGCATTGGGCAGGCGGTCAAGAACCTGCTGGCTGCCGGTGGCGGCATGAACCGTGACCATGGAGGCGCTTAAAAAACGATCCGCGCCAAAATGATCCAGCAGAGGCTTGATCATGAAAGACAGACAGGTGGTGGTGCAGGAGGCTGCGGAAATCAGGGTGTGCTGGGACGGATTGAAATCGCCATCGTTGATGCCCATCACCGTGGTTACGGCATCGGCGGGCATCTCCAGACCTTTGTTCTTTATTTTAAAAGGCGCAGAAAGAAGCACCTTTTCAGCCCCGGCCTGAACATGGCCCCGCAAGGCGCCCTTAGGACTGTCAGCGTCTGCGGTGGGATCAGTAAAGACGCCGGTGGTGTCAACGACCAGACGAACCCCGTTTTCCTTCCACTGAATATCGGCCGGATTTCTGGCCTCTCGCAGGATCTTGACCGGCACGCCGTTGATGGTCATGGTGCCGTCTGCCTCATTAAGATTTTCAATAACCTGAGATCCCTTGCAACCATGGAGATACATGCCGAGCCGCCCGTAGGAGCTGTCCCGATCGATGGAACTGGCGATATCCTGAAGCCCGGTGCCCACCTGCCGACCCACGTTGACCACAATCTCGGAAAAATGCTTGCGGGCAACATGATGCCAGAGTGAAAGCTTGCCGATCCGGCCCAGGCCGTTAATGCCTAATTTCATGAAATACATCTCCTTTAGCGCTTTGATTGAACAGGCATGATCTTATGCTACGAAACAATCCGGCGATTATACGAAAGGGTCATGCTTACGGCAAGGAAAACTTTGCAGGGATCCGGGCCTGGAAGTCGGGCTGCCTGCCTTTAAAATCCGGCGTTTTTTTAGTGGTGTTTTTTTATTTTAAAAACGATATATATGAGACAAGGTCAACAGATGGCAAAATACAGGAAGGGCGAATGGAATCCTACATCGTTCTCGGTTACGCGGTTTTTCTTGGGACACTTTTCGTTGGCGGCGCTATCCTCAGCTCGAAGCTGCTCGCCTTCCACAGTCCGACCGGCAAGCGCAAGGTGCAGCCTTACGAATGCTCCGAGGAGCCAATCGGCGAGGCCCGCATCCGCTTCAAGGTTGGCTTCTACATCTTCGCCCTGCTTTTTCTTCTGTTCGATATCGAGTCGCTTTTTCTCTTCCCCTGCCTGAAGATCTTCCGCGCCGTGGTCACAGGCCAGGCCGGGGCGGTCAGCCCGATACTCCTCGTCGTTGAGCTGGCCCTCTTTGTCTCTATCCTGGTTTTCGCTCTTGTCTACGCCTGGCGCAAGGGAGTGCTGGTATGGGAGTAGGCGGCGCCTCGCCAGTCACGGAACAGATCGCTGAAATACTCGACCGGCTGCCGGGCGGCGCCAGTCTGGCAGACACCATCGAGTTCGTCGTCGCCTGGGCGCGGGCCAACTCCCTCTGGCCCCTGGTTTACGGCACCGCCTGCTGCGCCATGGAGATGATGTCCGCCGGATCCTCCCGGCACGACTGGGCCCGCTTCGGGGTCGAGGTGGCGCGCGCCACCCCGCGCCAGGCGGATCTCATCGTTCTGGCCGGCACCATTGTCGAGAAAATGGCCCAGAATCTGGTCACCCTCTACGAACAGATGCCCGGCCCCAAATATGTCATTGCCATGGGCTCCTGCGCCATCTCCGGCGGGCCTTTCTATTACGACTCCTACTCGGTGATCAAGGGCGGCGACCGGCTGGTGCCGGTGGATGTCTATATCCCCGGCTGCCCGCCCCGGCCTGAGGCGCTTCTGTACGGCATCATGGAACTGCAAAAAAAGATCCGCACCGAAGGACGCAAGAACCCCTGGCGGGTCGGCACCCTTTTTCGCGAACCCTTTATCGATACCCATAGCTTTGCCAGGAGCCAGTGGGAAAAACGTAACCAAGACGAGACCGCGCCAACGGCAGAACAGCCCCGCCCGGGGCGTCTTGAAAAAACGACCTTTCCCGAGGTAGCCGCCCAGAAAAGGCCCCGGCCAGGTCTTGACAACGCCGGTCTGCTCGCCGCCATCCACGAGGCCTTTCCCGACCTCACCGCCGTGGCGGACACCAATGGCGACCGAGTGCTGGAACTTGCGGTCAACCGCGACCACTACCTCGATCTGGCAGCCTTTCTCAGGGACGACCCCAGGCTCAAGCTGGATCTGCTCCTCCAAATCACAGCCGTGGACTGGCGCGACCGCTTCGACCTGCTGGTGCAGTTGCTCTCCACGGGGCATGGCCACAAGATCTTTCTCCGCCTGGCCGTAGATCGGGATAGGCCAAGCATTGCTTCTCTCTGCCCGCTCTTTTTGGGTGCGGAATGGCATGAGCGCGAGGTCTTCGATCTTTTCGGCATCCAGTTTACCGGCCATCCAGACCTGCGCCGGATCTTTCTCATGGACAATTTCCCCGGCCATCCCCTGCGCAAGGATTTTGACGATCCGGCGCGGGTGCTCAGGCGGCCATACTGAGATGATGGAAACACAGGAAAAAATCAGCCCCCCCGGCTTTCGCACCGGCAGCCGCTCGGACGCCAGCACAGAGGAATACTACCTCAACATGGGGCCGCAGCACCCCAGCACCCACGGGGTCTTGCGCTGCGTTCTCAAACTCGACGGCGAATCCGTAGTCGAGGTGGTGCCGCATTTAGGCTACATCCACCGTGGCATAGAAAAGGTGGCGGAAAATCAGACCTACCTCCAGCTCATCCATTTAAGCGACCGCCTTGATTATCTTTCAAGCTTCAGCAACAACCTCTGTGTCTGTCTGGCCATTGAAGAGGCCATGCAGATCGGGGTGCCGGAACGGGGCGAGTATATCCGGGTCATGCTCTGCGAGTTGCAGCGTATCCAGTCGCATCTCCTGTGGTGGGGAGTCTTTGGCATGGATCTGGGCGCGGTCACCGCCTTTCTTTACGGCTTCAAGGAGAGGGAACAGATCACCGACATCTTCGAGGAACTGTGCGGCGCCCGACTGACCATGAATTTCTTCAGGCCCGGCGGCTCCTGGGCCGATGTGCCGGACAGCTTCCTACCCAGGGTGCGCCAGGTTATCAGCCGCATGAAGGGGGCGCTGGCTGAGTGCCATACCCTCTTGACCAACAATGTCATCTTCCGCGAACGCACCCAGGGCATCGGTGTCCTGCCTGCGGCCACGGCCCTGTCCCATGGCTGCACCGGCGCTGTTTTACGCGGTTCGGGCGTGGCCTACGACGTGCGCCGCCACGACCCCTATTCCATTTATGACCGCTTCGCCTTCGAGATTCCCACGGGCGCCAGAGGCGACTGCTTCGATCGTTACCTGATGAAGATGGAGGAGATGCGCCAGTCGCTTGCCATCCTGGAACAGGCGGCGGCGACCTTTCCCGGCGGCCCGCACCGCGCCAAGGAACGGGCGGCCTACAAACTCCCCCCCGGCTCATACTACAGCCAGGTGGAAAGCGCTCGTGGTCTCTTCGGGGTCACCCTCATCGCCGATGGCGGCCCCAAGCCCTACCGGGTCAAGTTCCGCTCTCCCAGCTTTTCTAACTTGAGCGTGGTCAACGCCATCGCCGCCGGTCATCAGATCGCCGACCTGGTGACCATTCTCGCCTCACTGGACTTTGTGGTCCCGGATCTGGATCGATGAACGCCCTTCCTGCCTCCCAGACCTTTCCGGTCACCAACGCCATCGGCGACGCGGTGCGCCAGCTTTTTCCAGCCAGCGCCCCGGCCATCAACACGCTTTTGGCCATTGCCTCCCTTCTGGCTCTGGTCGCCTTTCTACCAGTGCTGCTCATCTGGCTGGAACGCAAGGTGGCGGCCCATTTTCAGGCCAGGCTCGGCCCCATGCGGGTCGGATGGCACGGGCTTTTACAATCCGCCGCCGACGGCCTCAAACTGGTCTTCAAGGAAGTGCTCAAGCCCGAGGGCGCGGACAGCTTCGTCTTCTTCCTCGCCCCAATTCTCCCGGCCAGCGCCACCTTCCTCATCATGGCGGTGCTGCCCTTCGACCATCACCTGCAGGTGGCTGACCCGCCCGCCGGGATTATTTATGTCATCGGCATCTCCGGCCTGAGCGTCCTTGGCATCCTCCTGGCCGGCTGGGCCTCCAACAACAAGTATTCCCTGCTGGGGGCCATGCGCTCCGGGGCCCAGATGATCTCCTATGAAATCTCCCTGGCCCTGCTCATGCTGCTGGTGGTCATGGTGAGCGGCAGCGCCTCGCTGCGGGAGATCGTCCTTTCCCAACAGGGAACGATCCTCGACTGGTGGATCTTCAAACTGCCGGGGCTGGGGCTTATCGCCTTCGCCATGTATCTGGTCACTTCGACCGCTGAACTGAACCGGGGGCCCTTCGACATCGCCGAGGCCGAATCAGAACTGACCGGCGGTTTCGCCACCGAGTACTCAGGCATCAGTTTCGCCATGTTTTTCTTCGCCGAATTCGTCAATATGTTTGTCGCCGCTGGGCTGGCCACTACCTTTTTTCTTGGCGGCTTTCTCGCCCCCCGCATTGGCCTCGCCTTCTTCGATGCCGTGGTAGATTTCGTGCCGGGCTTTGTCTGGTTTTTCGCCAAGGCCTTTCTGGTGGTCTTTATCTACATGTGGTTCCGCTGGTCTTTCCCGCGCCTGCGCGTCGATCAGCTCATGTACCTGGAATGGAAGCTCCTCCTGCCCGCCAACCTGGTGCTGCTGACGCTTACCGCCTTCTTCGTCATCAGGGGGTGGATCTTATGACAGCACCAAGAGCCAGACAAGAAGGAAGGCTGCGCCGCCTGGCAGGCGACCTGCTCTCGCTTTTTCAGGGCCTGGGCTTGACCTTTGGCTATTTTATCTCCCCTGCTCGGGTCATCACCCAGCAGTATCCGGAAAATAAGGCCAGCCTGCGGATGACCCCGCGCTTCAGGGGGCGGCTGGTCATGCCCAAAGACGAGGCGGGAAACCACCGCTGCACCGCCTGCGGTCTCTGCGAAAAGGCCTGCCCCAACGGCAGCATTTCCGTGCTCAGCGAAAAAGACAGCGCTGGCCGCAAGGTGCTGGGACGCTATCTCTACCGCCTCTCGCAATGCGCTCTGTGCAACCTCTGCGTCGAGGCCTGCCCCTTCGGCGCTATCGCCATGGGCCAGGCCTTTGAGCTGGCCGTGTACGACCGCGAACAGTTGACCCTGGTGCTGAACCAGAAAGAGGAGACAACCACCAATGTCTGACCTGCTCTTCTATCTCCTGGCCACGGCCCTGGTGATCTTTTCCCTGCTGGCAGTGCATGTCCCCAACCTGCTGCATGCGGCCATCGCCCTGATCGCCTCTTTTTTCGTTACTGCGGCGATCTACATCATGCTGGAGATGGAATTTCTGGCCCTGGCGCAGATCATGCTCTATATCGGTGGCATCGTCATCTTCATGCTCATCATCATCCTGCTCACCACCGGCATCGGCGAAGAACGGCGGCTGCCGGTAACCATCAGCCGGAGGCTCGCCGGGGCCGGGCTGGCAGCCCTTTTTCTCGGCGGGCTCATAGTCGCCTTTGGGCGCTGGACACCGCCCGCGCCCGCAGGTACTAACCCGGCGGTCAGCCTGGACGCCATCGGTCTGCGCCTGCTGGCGACCCAAAACGGCTTTGTCGTCGCCTTCGAGCTCATCTCCGTGCTGCTGCTCACCGCCTTAGTCGGCGCGGTGGTCATCGCCCGCAAGGACAAGGGGGAGACGCCATGACCCTCAGCCACTGCATCGTCCTGGCCCTGATCCTCTGCGCCATTGGGGTCTATGGCCTCCTGAGCCGCCGCAATCTCATCGGTCTTCTTTTGTCGGTGGAGGTGATGCTGAACGGCGCCAATCTCAACTTCGCCGCCTTCGCCCATTTCAGGGCCACGGATCCGGTGGCTGGAGCAATCTTTCCGGTCTTCGTCATGGCGGTTTCCGCCTGTGAAATGGCGGTGGCCCTGGCTATTGTCATCGCCTTGTACCGTGGCCGAAGGCAACTGGACGTCCGCTCCCTGGAGGAACTCCGTGGTTGAACAGATCCTGAACCACAGTTATCTGGCGCTTTTTTTCCCTCTGGCTGGTTTTATCATCATCGGCCTTGGTCTTGGCCGCGAATCCCGCAAGCTGGCCAGCGCTGTCGCTATCGCCATGGCGACTCTTGCCCTCTGCTCCAGCCTGGCTCTGGCCTGGGCCTACAAACTGACGGTGCTGGAGCAACCGGGGCTTTACCCTGATCAGACCCTGGTGGCCACACGAACAAGCTGGCTCAACTTTGCTCCTGGCATGAGCGCCGACATGGGTGTGCTGCTTGACCCCATCTCGGTGATGATGCTTCTGGTCGTTACCAGCATCGCCTTTCTGGTCACCATCTATTCCATCGGCTATATGCGCCATGACCCTGGCTTTGTCCGCTTTTTCGCCCTGCTCGACCTCTTCGTCTTCGCCATGCTCGGCCTGGTTCTTGCCACCAACATTTTGCAGATGTTCGTCTTCTGGGAGTTGGTCGGGGTCTCCTCTTACACCCTCATTGGCTTCTGGTACGAAAAACCGGCGGCAGTGGCGGCGGCAAAAAAGGCCTTTATCGTCACCCGTTTTGCCGACGCCTTCTTTCTCTTAGGTATCATCGTCATAAGTCAGCAGGCCGGCGGGTTCGACTTTTCCCTGCTCAACTCCCCGGCCATTGCCACGCTCCTCAACCATCAGGTGGCAATTCTTGGCCTGGACGTCAACCTGCTCAGCCTTACCAGCCTGCTTATCTTTGCGGGAGGCTGGGGAAAATCGGCCATGTTCCCCCTGCATGTCTGGCTGCCCGACGCCATGGAGGGGCCAACCCCGGTCTCGTCCATCATCCATTCGGCAACTATGGTGGTGGCCGGGGTCTATCTTACCGCCCGGATGTTCCCCCTCTTTGCCGCCGCGCCTGGCACCCTGACGGTGATCATGACGGTGGGCGCCTTAACCGCCCTGTTTGCCGCAGTCATCGCCATCACCCAGAAGGACATAAAACGCATCCTCGCCTTTTCCACCCTGTCCCAACTGGGCTACATGATGTTCTCCCTGGGGGTGGCTAAAACAACACCCGGCGGTGACATTCTCGTTTTTGGCTACAGCGCCTCGATGTTTCATGTCTTCACCCACGCCTTCTTCAAATGCATGCTCTTCCTTGGCGCTGGCGCGGTGATCCACGCGGTGCATGCCGGCGACCTCGAACAGATGGGCGGTTTGAGACGCCGCCTGCCCTGGACTTACTGCGCCATGCTCACGGCCTGTCTGGCCATCGCCGGGATCTTTCCCTTTTCCGGCTTCTGGTCCAAGGACGCCATCCTGCTGGCGGCGCTTGCCTCCGGCCATCTGCTGGTCTTCGCTGTGGCTCTGGTCACCGGCGGCCTTACCGCCTTCTATATGTTCCGGCTCTTTTTCCTCACCTTCCACGGCGCGCCGCGCCACGGCCATACCGACCCTGAGGATCCCTGGATGACCTGCGCCATCGTCATCCTCACGGTGCCGACGGTGTTTGCCGGGGGCCTGGAACATCTCTTTACCGCCACTGTGATTCCGGCCCTGCCCGCGCCCCTTGTCCACAGTCAGGCCGCCTGGCTGCCCTGGCTGGCCTCAGGGGTGGGGCTGACGGCGATCGCCGGGGCCTGGGCCCTTTACGGCCAGGGCGATCTGCGGCTGGCGACCAGACTTTGTCAGCGTCTGGGCCTGGCGCACCGGATCATCTTCAACAAGTTCTATCTCGACGAGGCCTATCTCTTTGTTACCCGCAGGCTGATCTTTGCCGGCCTCGCCCAACCGGCGGCCTGGTTTGACCGCCAGGTCGTGGACGGCGCCATGGATCTGTGCGCCACGATCCTCCAGGCAGGCGGCCAAACAATCCGCTGCCTGCAAAACGGCCAGCTCCAGGTATATCTTGGCGCCGCGATTTTCGGCGTCTTTTTTCTCCTCACCTTTGTCTATCTTATTTAAAGGTCACCACCAGCCATGAACGGACCCCTGCTGCTCACCACCATCTGGCTCCTGCCCTTTATCACCGGCCTGGCCATCTTGCCGCTCAACCGGGACGCCCACCAGAAAATCAAGCAGATTTCCCTGCTGGGCAACGGCCTCAATCTGCTGCTCATCATTTTTCTGCTGCTGCGCTTTATCGACTCCGCGCCGACGATGCCCCCTGGCAGCCACGCCAGCCACTTTCTCTTTGCCTATCGCACGGCCTGGTTCTCTATTCTCAACATCGAATACAACATCGGCGTTGACGCCATTTCCGTTTTGATGATGCTGCTGACCGGCATCGTCATTGTCTGCGGGATCCTGGCCAGCTGGCCACTTGAAAAACAGAGCAAGGAATTCTTCATCCTGCTTAACGTCCTGGTGGGCGGGGTCTACGGGGTTTTCGTCTCCCTCGATCTCTTCACCTTTTTCCTCTTCTACGAGGTGGCGGTGCTGCCCATGTATCTGCTCATCGGCCTCTGGGGCACGGGCAAAAAAGAATACGCCGCCATGAAGCTGACCCTCATGCTGGTGGCGGGCTCCGCCTTCATCTTCGCCGGGATTCTCGCCCTTTACTTTGAATCAGGCCTGCAAAGTTTCGACTTAAGCCGCCTCGCACTGATCCGCTTTCCTCTGGCCTTCCAGCTCTGGGCCTTCCCGCTGATCTTCACCGGCTTCGCCGTGCTGGGCGCCATGTTTCCTTTCCACACCTGGTCACCGGACGGCCACGCCTCGGCGCCCACCGCCGTCTCCATGCTTCACGCCGGGGTGCTGATGAAGCTTGGCGGCTACGGCTGCCTCAGGGTCGCCATCTATCTTTTGCCCGAAGGCGCCCAATTCTGGCTGCCCTTCTTTCTGGTGCTGGTGACCATCAATGTGCTTTACGGGGCCTTCTGCGCCATTCGCCAGACCGACCTCAAATACATCACCGCCTACTCCTCGGTCTCCCACTGCGGCCTGGTACTCTTTGGTTTCGCCGCCATGACCTTCGCCGGACTCAAGGGCGCGGTGTTGCAGATGGTCTCCCATGGCCTGATGACCGCGCTCTTTTTCTGTCTCATCGGCATGATCTACAGCCGCACCCATACCCGCGAGGTGGATGACATGGGCGGCCTCATGAAGGTGATGCCCTTTTTGTCCGTGGCCTTTGTCATCGCCGGTCTGGCCGGGTTGGGCCTGCCCGGTCTTTCGGGTTTTGTTGCCGAGGTCAATATCTTTGTCGGCGCCTACGCCAACCCCGCCACCTTAAACCGCATCTGCACCGTGCTGGCCGTGCTTTCCATCGTCGTCACCGCCGTCTATATGCTGCGGGCGGTAAACTCCCTGGTAGGCGGGCCGCTTGCTGGACGCTTCGCCCTGCTTACCGACGCCAGCCTGCTGGAACGGGCGCCCGTCACCATCCTGCTGGCCTGTCTCTTCGGGATGGGGATCCTGCCCGGCTGGATCATTAAACTGGTGGACAACGCTGTCCACCCAATCTTTAACAATATGATGCGCTGAGCCATGTCCTTATTATTGCTGCCAGATCTGTTCCTTCTTCTGCTGGGTGTCCTGGTGTTGGCCCTGGACCTCCTGCACGCCAAAAAACCATCAGCAAGTGGCAGCTTTCATCTCTCCTGGACAGGCCTGCTGTTGATTTTCGCCTTGCTCCTGGCGCTGCCTTACGACCAGCAGTTTGTCTGGCTTGGCAGCTACCAGGTAAGCGGGACAAGCCTGCTGTGCAAACAGCTTTTCATTCTTTCCGCCCTTTTCACGGTGTGGCTCGCGCGCCCCTACTTCAGATCGGGCGGGAACAAACGGGGGAGGCTGGCTTATCAGGGAGAGTTTTACGGGATTATCATCTTCGCCAGCGTTGGCATGTTCGCCGTGGTCTCGGCTGGCGACCTGCTGACCCTTTTTATCGGCATGGAACTCGCCACCATCCCCCTCTATATCCTGGCCGGCTATCACAAAAATGACCACCGCGCCAGTGAGGCGGCGATGAAATATATCGTCATGGGCTCACTGGCCACCGGCTTCATGCTGTTTGGCCTCTCATTTTTATACGGCGCGGCCGGGGCCCTTGATTTCGCCGCCCTCAAACAGGCGGCCATGGCCGCGCCCGCTTCGCCGCTGCTTGGCCTCGGGGTCTGTTTTATTATCGCGGCCGTGGGGTTTAAACTGACCCTCTTTCCCTTCCACATGTGGGCGCCGGATGTCTACGATGGCGCGCCGACCCCGGTCACCGCCTTCATTGCCGTTTCCTCCAAGGCCACGGCCATCATCTTTTTCCTGATCCTTTTTCATGGCCCCCTGGCCGCGCTGCACACCTCTTTGCAAATGCCCCTGCTGCTGCTGGCTGGCGCCACCATGACCGCTGGCAACCTGGGCGCCCTGCGCCAGACCAGGCTGCGCCGCTTCATGGGTTATTCCGCCATCGCCCAGGCGGGCTACCTGACCATGGCCCTGGTCGGCCCCCGCGCCGCGGCCTGGTCGTCCATCCTTTACTACCTGCTGGTCTATGCCGCCGCCAACTTCGCCGCCTTTTTCCTCATCGCCATAGTCGGCCGCGACCGGGAAGAGGAATTCTCCTCCCTGCGCGGCATGGGCAAACAGAATCCTGGTCTGGCGGCGGTGCTGATGCTTACCATGTTTTCCTTAGGCGGCATCCCGCCTCTGGCAGGCTTTCTTGGCAAGTTTCTCCTCTTTGCCGCCGCAGCCCAGCAGGGCTACTACGCCATGGTGGTTTTCGCGGCCCTCAACTCCACCATCTCCCTTTATTACTATCTCCTCCTCGTGAAAGAGGCCTACATCAACGAAGCCTCTGAGGCCAGGCCGATGCTCACGGTCGAGCCCCTGCAACGCACCTGTCTCGCGCTGTTGACTACGGCCATGATTCTGCTCGGCCTCTGGCCAGGCTACAGCGATTTCGTCGTCACTGTCCTGCGCTGAAAGCGCCTTTGCCTGAAAGTCAGCCAAAGGTAAAAGTGATACAGGGGGGATGTTTCCCTCTGTTCTTTGGCTTGAACTGAGCAGGCATATTTTTTTAAAGTTTGTAACCAGAAGTCCGATATGATAACTACAAGGTGCAGACAGAGGGCTGGACAGGGTGTCTGCATAAGCAAGAGCAACAGCAGATAACCTGTAGAGAATGAAGCAAGGATCTGGCGATGAAACTGACAGGCATTTTTTCTCCGATTAAAACAGAGAAGGTTCAGGTCAAGAAGTCTGAAGACTCCTCCGTTCCCAAAGCTGGCAATGCGTTCAGGACTGACAGCCTCGCCCAGCCTGCGGATCGGGTAGTACTCTCGGCTGGTTCTCTGGAGGCGCAGAAAATCAGGGATATTCTGGCGCAGACTCCTGATGTTCGCACAGACAGGGTTCAGGCGCTCAAGAAAGAAATTGCCCGGGGCGAATATCAGGTGGATTCTTTCCGGCTGGCCGATAAAATGCTGGCCAGTCTGCTCTCCGAGACCTTGACAGAGTAAGGATCAACCGAGTTCTCTTCTCTTGTGAAACCAGGCTTTCCCAAGAGCCCCGGCAGTTTCAGCCTTCCTCCCCCCCCCTCTGCGCTTCTTCCATCTATCCCCGTTTATTCCGCCTCTTCCCTGGTGAACACTGGCCAGCAGGCCTCGTAGCGTGAGGGGTTCTGCAATACCTGCTTGGCCAGACACTTCTCGGTATTGATCACTACCGGGCCCATCAGGTTGGCGGTCATCCCTTCGGGATTTCCCTTGGGAACAGTCAGAATGAGCAGGACTTCCAGGGCCTGTTCCGGCGCGGCTTGCAGTTCCTGTCGGGTCAGGCTGGAAATTTCCGGCTGGTATTGCGGAGTCAGGACAGCAGCCTGCATGGACACAAAAGCGAGTTTCGGGTCATCCAGGGACTGAAGCCAGAGAAACGGCGATTCTTCTCCATGCTGCTTGATGAAGAACCGTTTTGCCTCAGGGAAGCCCAAAAAAGGCGAGGTCAGGGTGATGATCTTTTCAGGATTGACTGACAGTTCGCCAAAACGACTGGTAGACACCGTGATTTCCCTCTGTTTTTCCGTGCAGGTTATTATGGCCATGGCGTGCCTCATTACTTTACTCCTGCGGGGTTAAAAAGCCGTGTAACCTTGCTGTACCCGTAAAATTAATTTAACGCAGCGACGCAAGGTCGCAAAGTTTTAAAGCTGAGTTGAGCAGCTTGCCTGCTCATACGAAACTTATACCCTCTGGGTGAAAAGCTGAGTTGAGCAGCTTGCCTGCTCATACGAAACTTATACCCTCTGGGTGAAAAGCTGAGTTGAGCAGCTTGCCTGCTCATACGAAACTTATGCCCTCTGGGTGTAATCCTTTTATTTCAGCAGGTTGTTTTTGCGCCTCTGCGTCTTGCCGTTCCGTTTTTTACATACAAGACCATCTAACGGCTCCTGAAAACAGAATCAAGCGCGGAAAGATCCGCTGGAGCCTCCGCAGCCGCCCGGGTGTTTTCCTCCAGGATGCGCAGGTATATTTCTTCGCGATGAACCAGAACCTCAGCCGGGGCCTCGATCCCGATCTTCACCTGGCCGCCTTTTATCTCAAGAACCCGGATCTTTATCCCCTCGCCAATGGCAATGGTCTCTCCTGGTTTTCTGGCAAGTATCAGCACCTTATCGGCCCTCCCTGGCTTGGTTGATGATGAGGCGCGCTCTTCCCTGGGCGCATTTTCCTTTTTTGCGAGGGCATCCTATTTGAGAAAGTCAACCAGGCTCAGCTGCATGGTTTTGGCAGCGGCCGCCAGAGCCGCCTGGTAGGCCGTTTCCTTGCTCTTTAGTTCCAGCAGGGCTTTCGCCATATCGGCGTCTTCCTTCTCAGAAAGATTTTCTCTGGTGGCCAGTTCAAGGTTCGCATAAATCTGCTGCTGGACGATGATCCGGTTCGCCCGGGCGCCAAAGTCGGAGATCTGGGAGGAGAGATTATCCATTACCGTATCGGAATCAGCAGTGGCCTGGTTAATGGCCTGAACCTGCATGGCATCACTGGTAATCCCCGACATCTCCAGAAAGTTGCTGGTGTCTGTATAGGTAAAGGTATATCTTTCGGGATCGGTGGTTGCAAGCTGCAACTGGCCTGCGGCATCCCAGGAGGCGCTCAGGCCGGGGATGCCGTTTATTCTGGCGGCAACCTCTGCCGGGCTGTCTGCGGCAACATTAACCCTGACATCCCTGGTCGTATTCGTCAGAGGGGGGTAATAGGCGTGATCCGTCACCGTAAAGGCGATGATGCCACTGGTAAACGACTGGGCTTGCTGCTCAAGGCCGGTATCGCCGCTGTCAAGTTTGGCGGTGGTATCCGTGGCCGTGTTCAGGCCGGTGACGGAACTGAAATTCTGACCGAGCAGGCTGTCCTGCAGTTTTTTGAGCATGGCGAAAATACCGGTGTCCGCAATGGCGGTCTTGCCATTTTTAGACACCTCCAGGGTGCTTGTTCCGCCAATCTTGATGGCCAGGTTATTATCAGGATCTCCGGCATAGCGGACATTGTCTTCCTGTTGCTGAATGGTGATCACTGCCAACAAGCCATCAGCGGCAAGATCGTCAACTTCACTGGTGGTGGCCAATCCTCCATCCAGACCAAGAGCGACGAAGCCTGGTTCCGTGATGGTTGTGGATTCCAGGGTAAATGGCCGATCCGATAAGAGTTGCACGGTGCCGAAGTAGACCTTGTCTGCGGCTGCGCCGTTTAGCTGACTGACGGCTTCCCCGTTGGCGGTAGTGATGATCCGGATATTGCTGCCATCCTCTGCGGCAAGAGACAGCTTGCCACTGCTGTCGCGGGAGGCGATAACCCCGGTGAGGTCTGTTTTGGCGTTGATCGCATTCACCAGGGTGTTGTCGGTGTCCTGGGCAAGAATGGCAGTGGGGGCGGCAAAAATATCCTGCCCGTTGATGCTCAAATCGCCGACGCCAAGGGAACCGGCTCCTACCGCTACGGTGGCAGCATGGAAGGCGGGAGTGATCTCGGCGCTGACGCCGGTGGTGTCGGTTGCATCATTGATCACCCCGGCCTTGGCTGTTGCCGAGCCATCCCCTCCAGTGCTGGCAATGGAGATGCCGTTGATGGTCAGATCCCCTGCGGCCAGATCGTATTCAGGCAGGGCCGCAAAATTGACGGCTGCCAGGGCCTTGCCATTAACACGATAGCCGCTCGCCAGATCGGCGACAAAAGGCTCCGGTTCCGTTTCGGTGTAGCCGGTGGTACGGTAGCCGCCAAAAACGTATTTGCCATTCACCTTGCTGTTGGCCAGGGCAATGGCCTCTTCCCAGAGATTACGAACCTCTTCCGCCGCGCTGGCCCGGTTCTGCGGGCTGACCGAGGCATTAGCCTGTTGCAGGCCCAAAACCTTGGCGCGCAGGGTGAGATCCTTCATCTGGGTGAGAGAGCTTTCTGCGGCGGTGATACTTTTATCACCAAAGGTGAGATTGTCCTGATACATGGCGATCTGACTGAGGCTGCTCCGTAATCTCAGGGCTGTCACCATATTAACCGGATTGTCGGAAATCGTTGCCATCTGTTTGCCCGAGGAAATCCGGGTATTGATCTGATTCATGTCCGTGGTGATCTTGTTAAGATTCGTCAGGATATTGGCATAAATAGACTGCATGGTGATACGCATGACTGTCTCTCCTATCGCACAGAGTCAAGCAGATCTTTCAGCATCTCGTCGGACATGGTGATCAACCGGGTTGCGGCGGTATAGGCCTGCTGGTATTTGATCAAACTCGCCATCTCTTCATCCAGGGAAACGCCGGAAACAGAATCACGAATCTCGCGCAACTGCGCGCTGACCAGCACGGCGGAATCGTAGGAATAACCTATGGTGCGCGTAGTATTGGCGACCTGGCCGACCAGGGTGTTGTAAAAACCGTCCAGGGTATCCTGGGAGCCGCCGGTATAGGTTATATACTCATCGTACTGGATGTTAACAATCTTGAGGGAATTGCTGTTGTCTCCGCGGAATATCTGGCCAAACTGACCAACGGTGGCGGCGGCCAGATTATTGAGGTCGTCGGTAATCACGCTGTTCAGGTCAATATCTGCCGCGCTGCTGCCGGAGAAAAAAGTGTTGAGCCCGGCAGCCTGGAGAAAGTTTGAGCTGTCGTTGGCAAAGGCGAACTGGTGGCTGGCGTCCGGGGTCAGACGCAGGCTGTTGTTGTTGTTTGAGGCCGTAACCCAGCCGCTGCTGCTGGTGGCCGCAGCCACCGTCTTGTTGATGATGTTGACCACGTCGTCCAGGCTGTAAGCACGCGCCAGGGAAACGGTGACGGGCCGGGGCATGGCCAGGGTTCCGCTGTTATTGTAAATCCAGATCTCGAAGCTGCCCGTGGTGTCGATCTGGTCAAAATAGTCATATCCGGAGAGCAGAGGGCCTTGATGCCCGATTTCCGGGCCATATTGGATGGCGCCATCGCCAGCCTGCGAGTCAGAGGGAACTGCGTCCAGACCCAGTTGGGCCAGGATGGAGTCATTCACTCCAGCCGTGAGGGTAAAAGAGTTGGCAGAAAACAGGGTAATCTGGCCGGTGTTATGGGTTGCGTCGGCGGTGTAGGTGTTGCCGGTGACACTGTTAAGCCCCAGGTTCGCGATGGTCGCGGCGCCAGCAAAGACGCCGCTCAGATTGGCCACGGCGATGGAAGAGCTGTCGCCCTCATTTGTATTGTAAAAAACCAGGGAATTGGCAGGGCCGCCATTGACGCCGGTGCCAGCGGTCGCCTGAATGGTAACCGGATTGGTGGTGCTGGCAAGGCTGTTATAGGTAGCCAGATCGCTGTTCACCTCTGCCGCCAGATTGGTGGCAAAGTTGGCGTTGCTGCCCACATCGCCGGCGACCACCGTATAGCCGACCGCAACGCCGTTGAGGGTGAAGCTGATGGTGTCGCCGACAGTCAGGTTGGTAGCGTTGACGGCCACCCCCGCCACCAGGGTGGTCAGCCGCGCTTCGACCCCGGCCTCTGCCGCATTGATGGCGGTCACGGCATTGTCTGCCTTGCTCATTGCCAGGCCGTTTTGATCGGCGCCACCGATGATCTCCCCAACCTCCCGATCGTTGATGGTGATACTGCCTGCGGAAATGGTGGCGGTATCGGTGACTGCGTCCACAGTGGAGGTAAGGCGGGCGACATTACTCGCTTGCTCCGCGCCGGTCAGGGTGTCAGCAAACAGGCTGACCCCGACCCCTTGCGTGTGCTGCTGGTTGATCTCACGAATCATGGCGTTGGCAAAGGCATTCAGGCGACCAAGGAAATTGTCGGGGTCGCCTTCGCTCAGGTTGCCGCGCACCTCCAGCCAGCCCCCGATTTTGCCACCCAGTTCAGCTCCTCTGCCAACGGTCTGACGTGTTTCATTACCGTTGCTGTCTTCATTTATCCAGACAAGTTCGTTGTTCTCCCAGTCTACCCGCGCTGCCTGGCTGCTTTCCACCAGGGTGTGGCCTTCGTTCATCAGCACGCTGTAACCGCCGTTCTTATCCTCAAAAAAAGAAACATCCAGCAGCTGGGAAAGCTCCTGAACCAGCGAGTCCCTTTTGTCGCGCAGGTCGTTGGCCTGACCCGCTGCGGATTCCGCCCCGGAAATCTGCACGTTGAGACTGGCGATCTGACTGGTGATGGTGTTGACATCGCCGATGGCGGTATCAAGGCTGATGCCAATATCAGTTTTGGTCTGGGTCAATTCTTCGCTCATGGTATGCAGCTGGTCGATGAGCAACTGGGAAGACTGGATCGTCGCCTGTCTGGTTGCGGAAATTTCCGGGTTGTCAGCCAGATTTTGCCAGCTGCTCCAGAACTGACTCAGCAGATCGTTGATGGCCAAGCCCGGCGCCTCGTTGAACACGGTTTCCACCAGCCGCATGGATTCCTGCTGCGCCTGCAGGCTGCCCAGATCTGATTCCTGGCCGGCCTGCCGTTGCACCATAAACTGATCATAGTTTCTCAGGATGACTGAGGCCTTCACGCCGCCGCCCAGAAGGCCGGCGCTGACAGGAGCGGCATTGTTTGTTTCCAGCCGCAGCGATTGCCTGGTATAGCCAGGGGTGTCAACATTGGCAATATTGTGCGCTGCCACCTGAATGGAAAGCTGGTGGGCGAGGAGCGCCTCCTTGGCAATACTCAGCACCTGGGAGATGCCGCTCATGACCTAGACCTCTCTGCTGATAAAAGAGGGCTGATTCAGCGAGGGCTTGCGACTGAAACCAGAACCCCCGTACAGGGGACGCTCCGCTATTCCGCTGGTGATCAGGGAAATGGCGTCGTTAAGGTATGTTTTTACATCTGCGGCAAAATGTCGATTGATCTGGTTACGGCTGAGAATCTCTTCCCTGAGCCAGGCGAGCCTTTTGCGATATCGGGCCAGTTTCTCCCCCTCTTCCGGCTTGAGCAGGGGAATGAGGGCGGTAAACCTTGTCGTTTTGCCTGCTGCTTCCGGAAGGGCTTCTCTGGTCAGCTCGGCAATCTGGGAGTCCAGCGCCTGGATCCGGCTCAGTCTGTTTTCTTTCTTGTCGCTCAAGAGGATGAGAGCCTGCATGTCCATGTTCAACAGAGCTTTCTGTTCTGTCTGAAGAATGGCGAGCATATCCTGGGAGAGAACAACTTCCTGCTCCAAAGCCTCCAAGAATCTGGCGGGGAGAGAACGTTGTCCTGTAAGTTCTGTCTGCGGCATGGTCTATTTTTCCCCGCTCTGTGAGCTCTGAGAAGCATGGGCCTGCGACAGTTGCCGATAGAGCATGTCGCCAAAGCCGATACTTTTACTGCCCGCCATTTTCTGGGCTATCTGGTCATCGTGGATGGACTGGAACATCTCCTCGCCATAACCTCCGTCCAGCAGGCCGCTTTTAGGAACGCTCTGGCGGGCCAGGGTCAAGATCTGTTTGAGCATCAGAGCTTCAAATCCGGCGCAGGCCTCGCGAAGTTTCCTGTCTTTAAGCGTATCGGCAGGATTGACTATTCCCTTGAGCCCGGTGGTTGTTTCGCTGATAATGTCCATCTAAATGATCTCCAGTTCCGCCTGCAGGGCGCCCGCAGCCTTGATGGCCTGAAAAATGGCGATCAGTTCGCGGGGGGCAACCCCCACCGAATTCAGGGCCCGAACCAGTTCGCCTAAAGACACGCCCGGCTGCAAGGTCACGACCTTCTGGCCAACCTTGACCGGATCAGCCGGGGAGTTGACTGGAACACCTGGCGGAGGCGGTGGTTTAACCTGCAGGCTCAGATTTCCATGGGAAAGGGCAAACTGGTTGATGGTGACATTGTCGCCCATGACCACCGTGCCGGTCCGTTCATTCAAGACCACCTTTGCCCGTCGTTCCGGGTTGATCTCGATATTTTCCAGAGCCGCCAGCAGGGCAATCTCCTGAGCCCGGTATTTTGCCGGAACCTCTACCTCCACCGAGGCCGCGTCCCGGGCGGTGGCATAGTTTCCGCCCAGATAGGTGTCAATGGCGGTTTTCAGCAGGGAGATGGTGGTGAAATCAGGCGAGGCCAGACTGATCGTGATGCTCTCCTTGTTGGCAAAGCTCACTGGCACTTCCCGCTCCACCGAGGCGCCGTTGCTGATGCGGGCCACGGTCAGGTGATTTTTCTGCCGGGCGCCAGCGGCTGGCTCAGCCCCGCCCCCGATGCTGATGGGGCCCTGGGCCATGGCATAGACGTTGTTGTCCAGACCTTTGAGCGGCGTGGCCAGCAGGGTGCCGCCCTGAAGAGAGGTGGCGTCACCCACCGAGGAAATGGTCACGTCAAGATTCTGGCCCGCCTTGAAAAATGGCGGCAGGGTGGCAGTTACCATGACAGAAGCGATATTTTTTACCCTGGTGCTTTCGGGATCAACCTTGACCCCGAGATTGTTGAGCATATTGCTGAGCCCCTGGCCGGTAAAGGCGGCCTTGTTCCCATCGCCGGTGCCGTTTAAGCCGACGACAATGCCGTAGCCCACCAGCTGGTTGTTCCGCACCCCTTTCACCGAGGCCAGGTCTTTGAGGCGGACGGCATGGGCAAGTCCGGTGTTCAGGAACAATCCGAGCAGCAGCGCGCCAACAAAAAGCAAGGCCAGGCAGCGGAGGTTCTGTTGCTCAGTTTTTTTGGGGCCAGATGTTTTTATCTGCATGGAACTGTCCTTTTGCTTTTTCCAGAGCCTGTATCTTGAAAGTAAAGCAAACAGTGTGCCACTGGTCAGACACATATTGTAATGTGCCATTTCCAAAGGGAATATCCTTTTTTTCATCTGCTTGCTCCGGCGGGAAAGGAATATTTTGCCTAGTGTTGCTTCGTCATATTGGGAAATTCTGAATCTGGAAGCCAGGAGACAGGATGTTTTGAGCCACCCGAACAGAAGGTTGCTGCTTAATTCTCCTGACTCCTGACGCCTTTATCCTCAAAATGGCCAGACACTGTCCAGAGCGCGGGACAGCCAGCCTGGCTGCTGCTTGTCGCCGATAGCCCCCTGGCCGCTGTATTCTATCCGGGCATCGGCGACATGGGTTGAAAGAACGGAGTTGTCCTGGGAGACATCCTGCGGACGGATAATGCCGGAAAGGATGATGTGCTGGGTTTCATTGTTGACCTTCACCTCCTGGTAGCCACGGATGTTCAGGTTGCCATCGGTGGTGATGTCGATGACCCTGGCGGAGATGGTGGCGCTCACATTGCTTTTCCGGTCGGTCTTCCCCTTGCCCTCAAAATCATTGGTCAGCTTGGCCTGCAACTCGGTAAGCGAGGGAGAAAAGCGGCTGTTTTTGTCCGCCAGCCAGGTCTCCAGACCAAAGAGGCTGGAAACACCGCCGGTGACGGTTGATTCGCGTTCTGTTTTGGTGTTGGCCTCCTTGTTGGCCTTGGAGGTTTCCACGATGCGAACCAGGACGATATCGCCTACCCTTTTCGCCCGGCTGTCTGCATAGAGATCAAGCCCACTGTTGCTGGCGGCGTAGATTGCCCCCTCGGCCCTGGCTGGTTCGATCCGTGGCGGGGCAGGCAGGGTATAGCGTTCCGGCAGTTGCTGGGCCTGTTGCCCACCTGCGCCGATACAGCCGGAAAGTCCGGCGAGCAGAAATATGCCGAGGGTTGTGGCAAGGAATGTCGGGCGCATAATCTTCTCCTTTTAAAATTCGGTTTCGACAACGCCAGCGCTCAGAACCCGGGCCTGAATCTCCCTGCGGCTGGTGAGGTTTTTTACCCGGATCATTTCGCCTTTTGCCCCGGAATTTCTGGCTTCGCCAGGCGCGGTTATCTGGATTGCCTGAGATTTCGCCATGATGGTTACCCGCTCCCCCCGGTTTACCAGAGGAGGAGCCTCAAGGGCCTGGGCATAGAGCACGGCCCCGGCTGGCAGCGAGAGCTTGAGCTTTTGCCCGGCCGCCTGCTCCGGATCCTTGACCAGCCCGGGATCAAGCATGGAGATATCCCGCCGCTTCACGGTGAGGTCGGCGCTGCTGATGAGCTCATTGCGGTTCAACCTCTTTATCGTGCTGACCGCCGGGCCAAAAAGCCGCAACTCGCCACTCATCTTCACCTGCCCCTGCTCCTGACCATCTTGCAAAATAATGGCGCTGACATTCTTTTTGCCGGGCCGGGAGTCGCTTGGCCTCTGGGTGATCCGGTAGTCAAAGCCGCCCTTTGGCAAGGTCATCGCCAGGGGCCGAATACTGAAATCAGCGATCTGGACATCCTCCTTGGGCCAGGGTAAATCCTTGAGTACAACCTCGCGGAAGATATTCTTCAGCGCGGCGAAATCCTGCTCCGCAAGCCTGTCCGCCGTTTGTCCGGGGAAAGGACAGGCCAAAGAGAGCAGCAGAGCAAGCATGAGCAGGCGCGACAGAGACAGCGGCATTTTAATCCTTTTTTAACGGACCAGGGTATTCGCCACTTCCAGCAGCTTATCCGCAGTCTGAACCGACTTGGAGTTCACCTCATAAGCCCGCTGGGTGATAATCATGTTGACCAGTTCCTCGGTGACATCCACGTTGGAGACCTCAGAAAAGCGCTGCTGAATGGTGCCCAGACCATCGTTGCCAGGGTTGGCCTCGGTGGGGGCGCCGGAGGCCGGGGTTTCCTGAAAAAGATTGGCCCCGCTACTGCGCAGGCCACCGGGATTGATGAAGCTGTGCAGGGTGATCTGCACCGTGGCGAGTACCTGCTGCTGGGCATCCTTGGCGGTGAGCAGCCCATTGTTGTTGATCCCCAGAGAGATTGTCCCCTGAGGCACCGTGAATTCAGGCTGCAGCCGGTCGCCGTTCTGGGTGACCACATTGCCTTCAGCATTGAGACTGAAGGCGCCTGCCCGGGTAAAGTAATCCTGGCCATCGCGAACTATCTTGTAAAAGCCGTTGCCCTCAATAGCCCAATCCAGATCATTGCCGGTTTCGACGATGCTGCCCTGGGTGAAGATTTTCTGCACCGAGGTGGGGCGGACACCGAGGCCGACCTGAATGCCGGAAGGCACCCGGCCGCCATCGGCGGTTTCCGTGCCCATGGCCCGGATTTCCTGATAGTAGAGATCCTCAAACTGGGTTCGGCTTTTCTTGAAGCCGGCGGTGTTGACGTTGGCCAGGTTGTTGGCAATGGTGTCCAACTGCAACTGCTGGCCGGTCATGCCGGTGCGTCCCGTGAATAATGAGCGGATCATGTTGGCCCCCTTTTTTAAAAAGGTTAAAGATGAAATGTAAAAAGTTAAAGACCGTGCCTTGCGCCTTGATCCCTAATTATCCTGTAAGCGATTACAGGGTGCGGCAGATGCGCGACAGAGGCCTGAGAGCTATACAATATGGTATGCGATCAGGCCGATAACAAAGCAGATGTCGTGCCCTGTGATCGCTTACCTTATCCTGCCAGGCTGCCGACCCTGCGCGCGGCAAGGTCATCCAGGTCGTCCACAGCCCGGATCATTTTTTGCTGCCCCTCATAGGCGCGGTACAGATCGATCATCTCCGTCATTTCCGTGACGGTGTTGACGTTTGATTTTTCCAGATGCCCTTGCAGAAGCTGAAAATTCGGCGAGGCCTCTTCCGCCGCCCCCTCGGCAAGACGGAAAAGATTCTCCCCTTCCTTTTTCAGGGCCTGCG
>Ga0156773_145_pt2 | contig 26299 bp, 26 predicted proteins | sample RifOxyD3_FD_110723 | JGI IMG/M metagenome (GOLD analysis project Ga0156773, IMG submission 110723) | Deltaproteobacteria bacterium RIFOXYD12_FULL_55_16 | reverse complement strand
TGCATCCTGCCGGAGGTCCGAAATGGGGATAATTTGAGGTGCTTTTAGCATTGAATGTACCTCCTATTGTATTTCCAAAAGTACCACCAATGGGCAGGGATGGCAACATGGAGAAATACAACTTGCAAAGAAAAATCAGAGGAACTCTGGGGTCAGCGCAGCGCGGCGGGACGAGCGCGGCGGGACGTTCTTGCATTAGTGATTCAAGGTATTAGTTTCGGTGCAGATGGCCGCCAGGCTGCCGACAAAATCTTCCCAATCGCTGCCGGCTTGAAAGATCGAAGATCAGACTGCTCTCAACGCCACGACAAATAATGCAGTAAAGGGCGCATGAGGAAATCTCTGCGGCTTGAATACGCCCCTCTGACTTTTGCTATTCGCCAGATTCACTCAGCCTTAATAGTCGATGTCCTTCAAAAACGGTCAGTATTTCTAAAGCATCCCCCTTGAATCTATACACCATGCGATATCCCCGGTAAATAAGCTCTCGCATGTTGAGATTGCTTATTTCCGGCACGACCCTTCCGCTTCTCGGGTTATCTGCCAAAATTGTCTCAGCATGATCGATCAGGGCATCAACAAACCGAACAGCGCGCTCCCTGCTGTCACGTGCAATAAAATCCTCGATCTCAGCCAGATTTCCACTGGCTTCTCGTGACCATGTTACGATCATGAATGAAACACACTTCTTCGTGCTTGCAGAGATTTTCGCAGTTCATCAGTTGTTTGGGTTTGCCCGTTTTCTGCGTCCGCTATACCCCTCTCGACAGAATCAAGAAACGATTTCCGGTAAACCAATTCATCATAATCCGAAGCTGACAACAATACTCCAGCTGGCTTGCTGTTTTTGGTAATAACAAGAGGATGCCCAGATATCTGAAGTGCCTTGAACCATTTGGAAATATTTGTTTTAAACTCCGCAATCGGGACAATATCATTACTGATTAAGATGGTTTTCATGGATGACCTCCTTAAGTTAATCTATCTATTAGCCTGAATATAGATCAAAATAGCGACCAACGCAAGGCTGTTTGTGGATTAGGGAACGGCGTCGGGACGTTCTTGCATTAGTGACTCAGGTATTCCGAATGACAAAAACAGGACATCTCCAGCAGGCAGCAAGAGAAGCGCGAAACGCTGACGTTTTATGGGATGAAATAGGAGGACGAGAGAGAAAAAGGGGAGAAAAGAATTTCCGGGCTGGGAAGAACCCAGCCCGGAAATGAAACAGCGGTTTACTTTGCAGCAGGAGCAGCAGGAGCAGCGGCTTCAGGAGCAGCAGCCTCAGGAGCGGCAGGAGCAGCAGGCTCCATGGCGGGAGCAGCAGGAGCGGCCTGCTCAACCGGCGGGGCTACAACTTCTTCGCTCTTCTTGCAGGCGATCATGCCGGTAGCAAGCAACAGCAAAAGGGCAAAGGCAACGGTTGTTTTGACTGATTTCATGATTCTCTTCCTCTGTGTGTTTTAATAATTGCGACAATGCGCATTACGCCTGGCCGTGATCACGCTGGATCACAAAGTCAACTCTTCCCTTAATCAGGGGTGACAAATATGTTTTTTATACATCCACTCCCCGCCAGAGTAAAGGAAAAATATACCCCTCTCGAAAAAAAACGTTACCCCCTCTTTATCTCTGACAAAAGGGGCAATAAAAAGTAGCCCGCCCGCCCAGAACAGTGCGCACTACCAGCTGGCCGCAGTGCAGACAGGGCTGCCCCTGCCGCCCATACACCGCCAACTCCAGTTGAAAATACCCGGCCTCACCACTGACGTTCTCGTAATCGGAGATGGTGGAACCTCCCATGGCAATGGCTTTTGCAAGAATGAGTAGGCTCTTGTTGACGATAAGCTGCCAATCCAGCGGCAACAGCCGGTTGACCGGGGTGTGCGGATTGAGGCCAACGGCAAAGAGGGTCTCGTTAGCGTAGATATTGCCAAGGCCCACCACCACCCGGTTATCCATGAGGAAACTTTTCACCGGCTGTCTCCGGCCCGCCGCCTTTGCCAGCAGATAGTCGGCGGAAAAATCCTCGGAAAAAGGCTCCGGTCCCAATCCGGCAAAAGGATCATTCTCCCGCAGCTCTTTTTCAGAAAAAACCTCGACACACCCGAACCGGCGCACATCGTTAAAGCGCATCTCCATGCCGTTATCCAGGAGAAAACGAAGATGATCATGCTTGCGGCGGGGAGTGCCGCCTGGAAAGATGCCGATCTTGCCGGTCATGCCCAGATGGAACAGCATGATGGCCTTGCCGGTCAGGCGCAGCATAATATATTTCGCCCGCCTCTCCACCGCCAGGATGAAAGCGCCCTCGACCTGCCGGTACATTTTGGCCCGTGGAAAAGGCTTGCGCAGCTTTTTGTTGCTGTAGGAAACCGAGAGAATCTTGCGCTTGACCACCAGGGGAGCAAGCCCCCGGCAGATTACTTCCACTTCCGGCAGCTCAGGCACGGTAAATCCCCCTTGCAGCTGCGGCCTTTTTCATTTTTCCCCGCCCATCTGGGCTGGCATTTTATGCCAGAGAGGACACTGTCCGCCAATGCATTCCCGGTTAAGAGAAAACTGCCGACAGCGAAAATCCGCCTCGGCCAGAAGGAAGACCGGCAAAATACTCCGGGAGATAAGCGCCGCTTCCCGCAGGGCAGTGACCGTTTCCCGCTGGCAGCAGCGCGCGCCTGTAGTCTGGGCAATCTCGCCCAGCACCCGGGAGGTGATTTCCTGCACCTGCTGCCGGGCCTTGGAGGTAAGCGGCGTGGCCTCAAGCAGAACACTGAAGGCGATGCCCACCCCGGCCGCCGCCCCGCAGTTGCCCCAGAAACCGCAGACCCCACCGGGCACCTTGCTGCCCCGCTCAATACCGGTGAGGATAGCCTCCCGGCTGATTCTGCCGCCTAAGTTCCGGTAAGTGGCAAGGATGATGCCGGGCACCATGGCATGGTGCTCCGGGCCGTGCAGGGGAATGGCCGGATGGCGGCGGATCGTCGCCAGCAAGGCCAGCATGTCCTGCTCCTTTGTTTCGGCGCAGAGCAGGCGGATGGCCGAAAGCCCGTCCTGCTGATGGCAGGCATCACAGATATAATGGCCCTCGACACAGAGGGCGTTGGTTTTCTTGATCCCGCCGCAATAATGGCAGGCCGCCTCCCGCTCATGGGCAAGATAGCTGATCTCCTTGCCGCAGGCCATGCAGCCCGAAGAATGCCGACCGCTAACCGGCTGAGGCAGACTGGGCAGAGAAACAATCTTGCCCGGTGCAGGCTGCACCTCCTGCCCGCCGCCGCAACAGCCGCCCTGCTCCGCTCGAAATAAGGCTGGAATCGCGGCCCCTGCTTCGGTCGGAGCAGGGCAGCAGCTGTTCTCCAGAACAAGATTGGCCACCGCCCCCTGCCCATCGAGAACAAAGATGGAGTCTGCCAGGCTTTCCGCCTCGCTCAAAAGTACCGTCGCGCACTGGCCTTTAAGCAGCATGGCCCCGCTTTCCGTCCACACCGCAGCAAACGGCCCCCGGTAGATAACCTCCACCTGACGCGCCTTTGCCGGTTTGAACGCCCGGAAGGTCAGCGAATAAAATTGCGTCCCCCCTTCAACCCGGTAGGGAAAGCGCTTGATCAGGCTGACCCCGGCAAAACCAGCCCCTCGGAGCATGGCCAGCAGATCCTCCTGCCGCAAGGCCCCGCCCAGGCATTCGCCCCGGAAGCGCTCGTTATTGCGGATAGCCACCGGAACCGGCCCATCGGTAACGATATCGGAGACCACCAGCCTGCCGCCGGGCTTTAAAATCCGGAAGATCTCGTGCAGGGTCTGGCGCTTGTCCGGGCTTAAGTTGATCACGCAGTTGGAGATCACCACCTCGGCAGTGCTGTCCGGCAGAGGGATATCTTCAAGAAAGCCCTGGCGAAACTCCACCTTGTCATAGCCAAGCCGCTTGGCCACCGTTGCCCTGCCAGCCTCCGCCAAAGAGAGCATCTCTTCGGTCATGTCGATACCGATCACCCTGCCAGATGGCCCCACCTGAGCCGCAGCCAGGAAACACTCAACCCCGCTGCCGCTCCCCAGATCCACCAGCGTCTCGCCGGGCTGCGGCTCGGCGTCTTTAACCGGACTGCCGCAGCCATAGGATTTCTTCCGGGATTCGGCAGGAATAAAGTTGGCCAGGAACTGCTCCGGGGCAAAGGGATTGACGATCTCCTCGTTGGCGGTGAGCGCGGCCCGGGCATAAAACTCCCGCACCGTGGCATGCCCCTGGTCATCGGCCAGGGAGAGCACGCAGTTGCAATGGGTAAGGGTCACCTCCTGGCCGCCGTCCGGGCAGTCGTGGCGCACCTCGCCCATGCGCAGAATAATTTCGCCCTTGGCCCGGACAGGATACTGGCTGGCCTGGCGGCTGATCAACCAGAGGGCCAGGCCGTTGTAGAGTTCCACATAGGGGTCATGTCCGACAAAAGTCCCACCAGACAGATAGCTGTGATCCAAATCGCCGCCGCCCACCAGAAAGCGCAAAGGGTTGGCCTGGCAGGCCTCGCTTTCGATCAGGGTAGAACGGCGGATCTTTTCCAGCACCGGGCTTTGCCGCCAGACGGTCTCCAGACCATCGGCCAAAGAGCCGCAGGCCAGAGCCGCGATGCCCACCAGGGCGGGAGAGGGATAAATCACCCCGTCCGGCCCTACGGCCAGCGACTCCCAGGCCGTGTTCGACAGATCATGCCGGGTGCCGGGGGTGCTGAACACCTGACTGCGCAGGCTCTCCACATTGTCGAGGCGTATCCCGCATTTTTCCGCCATCTCCTGGGCCCGGATCAGCTCAGGCAAGATCAGAGCCGGGGCGACAAACTGCGCCATACTCCCCTTGCCCCGGACAAAATGCCAGAGCAGGTGGATATTGCCAACCCCCTGCCCGGCGGCAAAGGCAACAATCTCAGCCAGTTCCTTTACGTTGCCCAGATTGACCGCCACGGACAGGGTAAGGGGAAAGCCCGCCGCCCTGAGCAGGGCTAAATTGTCCAGCAGCGCGGCAAAGGCGCCTTTGCCGCGCTGCGCCTCATGCTGCTCCGCCAGACCATCCAGACTGAGCTGCAAATGGAAACGCTCCTTGGGCAGGGCCGCCAGTTCGGCAAGATGCTCCCGAATCAACAGACCGTTGCTGAGTACCACCACCTGCACCTTTGGCTCAGCAAGCAGACCAGCCACCATGCCAACAAAACCCGGATAGACAAAGGGTTCGCCCCCGGTAAAATAAAACACCGTGCAGCCCAGGGCTTTGGCCTCGGCAAGGCCTCTGGCTAAAGCTGCCGGAGGCAAAGTGGCGGCCTTGGCCGGAGAGGCGGCAAACAGGCAATGCTGGCAGGCCAGATTGCAGCGATCAGTGAGATGAAACCAGCATTCCTTCAGGCTGCCCAGGGAAAGCAGCGGGTACCGGCCCAGATATGGGGAGGCAGGCCCCCCGGCAAGCTGAGAGACAAGCCGCCGGGCCGCCAGCCGTCGCGCATCTGGGGTTTTTCCGGCGATTTCCACCCGGCTGGCGGCAGAATTTACCCCTTGCTGCAATTCCTGCAACAGACAATCAGCCTCGTGATCCGGGACAAACCAGTCCGGCTTTTCCGGCTGCACATACACCGGGGTGCCATCCTGCTCCAGGCGCTGCCATTCTTCAAACATCAAATTCTCCCGAAATCTTTCCCCGCCTGTGGACAAGGAGTTGCAACTCTCCAGACAGCCCCATGAACAGGCAGATGTTGGCGCTGCGGAACAGCTGCGTTTTCACCCTGGGGCGGCGACTCAGCCCAGCAGCTCAAGAAGCCGCTGATGAATATTGTCAAACCCGCCATTGGACATGATGACCACCACGTCGCCCTCGCAAAGGCTGCCATCAAGATAGGAAAGAACCTCTTCGGTGGTTAAAAAATATCCAGCGCGCAGACCACGGCCTGCCAGATCCTCAACCAGCTGCCGGGAGGAAAAGCGTTCGGCGATCGGGACATTGGCAAGGGGTGCCGGTTCGCGCACGATAACCTCCGCTGCGGCAGCAAAGGCAGAGGCATAGGCCTCCTGAAAAACCTTACGTCTGCTGGAGTTGGTCCGGGGCTCAAAAACCGCCACCAGCCGGTGTCCTGCATAGGCCGCCGCCAGTGCGCCCAGGGTTTCCCGGACTGCAGTCGGATGATGGGCAAAATCGTCGATCACCGTCACCCCCCGCGCCACGCCCCGAACCTCCTGCCGCCGCCGTACTCCTTGAAACTTCCGCAAGCCCAGGGCCACGTCCTGCCGGGCAAAGCCCAGGATATCAAGGACGGCGATCACCGCCAGGGCATTCAAGGCATTATGCCTGCCGGGCAGCACGTTTTCGTAACCGCCAAAGGGCACGCTGTTCTTGCTGACCTGAAACGAGGTGGCGGACGGACGAACCAACAGGTCAGTCACCCGCCAGTCGCAATCAGCTGAGCATCCGTAGCCGACCACCGTACACCTTGCGCCCTGGCAAACCTCCCGAACCACCGGGTCATCCCAGCAGGCCACCAGAAACCCATCAATGGGCATACTGGCAACAAGCCTGGCAAAGGAGGCTTTGATCGCCGCAAGGTCGGCATAGATATCCGCATGGTCAAACTCGATACTGGTCAGGATGGCGATCTGTGGTCGGTAATGGAGAAACTTCGGCCCCTTGTCGAAAAAGGCCGTGTCGTACTCATCGCCTTCGGCGACAAAAAAACGCCCCTCCGCCACATTGAAGTTCCGGCCAAAGGCCTGCACCAGGCCCCCGATCATGAAACTCGGCTCGGCGCCGATCTCGCGCAGCAGGCTGGCCAGAAGGGAGGAAGTCGTGGTCTTGCCATGGGTTCCGGCAACAACCAGAGAGGTCTTGTCACGGATAAAGAAATGACTCAGCGCCTGGGGAAAGGAGACGTAAGGGATGGCCAGCTCGGCCAGGGTCAGGGCCTCCGGGTTTTCCCGCCGGATGACATTGCCAACCACCACCAGATCCGGTCTCGGCTCAAGGTTGTCCGGCGAATAACCGGACTGCACGGCAATACCCTGTCCGGCCAGAAAATCACTCATGGGCGGATAAACCTGCTGGTCCGAACCGGTCACGGTAAAGCCCGCGCTTTTCAGCATCCCGGCCAGGGCGCCTACCCCGGTGCCGCAAATACCCATGAGGTGAATATGACTGATCTTTTCAGGAAAACAATTGAGAGCAGGATCAAGGCCTGCTGGGGGAAAAGCCACGATCAGGACCGGACGGCGTCCCGCACCGACTGGTAGATGGCGCGGAACATCTCGTCAAAATTGCCCGGCGCCAGCCGACCCACTTCGATAAATTTCACCACGATCTCCTTGGAGACCTTGAGAATGGCATCCTCGGAAACCGGCTTCAGTGCAGGCTCTGTTGGTTGGTTCATGGGTTTAAAACCGGAAAAAATTCAAAAAATGATTCGCCACAAAATCCACTAAAGAACACGAAAGGTTTAGGCTGTCCATATCCTGTCGTTCGTCGCCGAGCATGAGCGACAACAGTTCAAGTCAGCTCTCTCGAACTTCTATTATCTTTCGTGGTTTTCGTGGCAAAAATAACAAAAAACCTCTGCCATACACGAAGAAGGCCAATTCTTAAGGCTGGCAGAGGCTGACCTGTTGAGAAAAACTGATCAAGCCCTCCCCAAAGGCGCGTTTACGAAAAAAGTGGTGGAGCTAAGCGGGATCGAACCGCTGACCTCTTGAATGCCATTCAAGCGCTCTCCCAGCTGAGCTATAGCCCCACATAATCTTGAAGCATCTGGCAACGACCACCCACCAGACACGCTGGTTCAAATACCATCCGCCGTATGGCATGTCAAGCGATTTCTCCAAGAAAAACCCCGCCATTTCCCTTGCCAAGGGACGGTGAGTCTGTTACAGTTTGAAATATTTTCCCCAATGAACATAACTAGTTGAAAATTAAGCCGTTGTTCAAAAAACCATTTTGTCGCAGCTCCTGAAGACATCCACCATAAAACGCAGAGGAACCCATTATGTTCTCGCCCTTTGACGCGCTGTTCGGCTGGCTATCCAACGATCTGGCCATTGACCTGGGAACGGCCAACACCCTGGTTTTCGTAAAAGGCAAAGGCATTGTTCTTCGGGAGCCCTCCGTAGTTGCCATCCGCAAGGATGCGCGGAGCAACCGGGTTCTCGCCGTAGGCAAAGAGGCAAAGATGATGCTGGGCCGCACCCCTGGCAACATCGTCGCGGTCAGGCCGATCAAGGATGGCGTCATTGCCGATTTTGAAGTCACAGAAGCAATGCTGCGCTACTTTATTAACAAGGTTCACAATCGCCGCACCCTGGTACATCCCCGGATCATCATCAGCGTTCCCTCCGGCATCACCCAGGTTGAAAAAAGAGCGGTCAAGGAATCAGCCGAGTCGGCGGGCGCCCGCGAAGTTTATCTCATAGAAGAACCAATGGCTGCGGCCATCGGCGCCGGTCTGCCCATCACCGAACCAACCGCCAGCATGGTGGTTGATATTGGCGGCGGCACCACCGAGGTAGCGGTGATTTCCCTGGCGGGCATTGTCTATTCCAGCTCCCTGCGGGTGGCGGGCGACAAGATGGACGAGGCCATCCTCCATTACATCAAACGCAAACATAACCTGGCCATCGGCGAACACACCGCCGAAGTCATCAAGACCACGATTGGCGATGTCATGCCCGAGCCTCCCTACGACACCATGCAGGTCAAGGGCCGTGATCTTGTTTCCGGCGTACCGAAAACCCTGACCATTACCTCAGAAGAGATCTGCACCGCCATCACCGAACAGGTTGACGCCATAATTGAGGCGGTAAAAATGGCCCTTGAACTCACCCCGCCGGAACTTTCCGCTGATATTATCGATCAGGGTATCGTCCTCACCGGCGGTGGCGCCTTGCTGCGCAATCTTGACAAAAGACTCTCCGAGGAAACCGGCCTGCCCATCATTGTCGCGGAAGACCCTCTCTCCTCCGTGGTGCTTGGCTCAGGCAAAGCACTGGAACATATTGAACTTCTCAAAGAAGTAATGACCTTCTGAGCTGGGGTAATCCAGACCATCTTCTCTCTTTCGTAACTTATTCAGCAACGCGCCAAGCCTGCGAAGCTGCTGTGCTGCTGAATAAGTTGCCAACATAACAACCATTTTCCAGAGTTTCAGAGTCTGTAATGAGGAAAAAAAACAAACGCGCCAGACAGATCAGACTCTTTCTTTTCTTCGGCCTTCTCCTCACCCTGTTCATTATTATGCTTGTCTCCATGGTGAGTCGCCAGGAATTTAACGCCCCGCAAAAATTAGCACTTGAAGTCATCGGCACGGCCCAGTACGGCATGACCGTGGCAACCGGCAGTCTCAATAATGTCTGGCGCAACTATACCGCGCTGATCAACGTCCGGGAGGAAAACGCCCGCTTACGGGAAGAGCTGCGAAAAAACAAGGCGGTCAACAACGAATACCGGGAAGCCGTGGCAACTAATGTCCGGCTGGCAAAACTTCTCGAAATGAAAGAAACCCTCCCTCCCCCCACTCTGACCGCCGAAATCATCGGGGTGGATCCTTCCCAGTGGTTCAAAACCATCATTATCAACCGGGGCAGCAGCGATGGAGTCCAGACCGGCATGCCCGTCGTGACAGTCGAAGGCGTTGTGGGGCAGGTCACGAACACCTCGCCCCATTTTGCCAAAATCCTCCTGGCAATCGACCCCAACAGCGCCCTTGATGGCCTGGTTCAGAAAACCAGGGTTCAGGGAATCATCAAGGGAGGCGGCGCCGGGTTTCACATGGAGTATGTCCTCAAAAACAACGAGGTAGAAAAAGGCGATCTGATTGTCACTTCCGGTATCGGCGGAATTTTCCCGAAAGGCGTGCCCATCGGCACGGTGTCAAAGGTCGAAAAGGCAGGCAGAGGGATGTTCCAGGTAATTGAAATAGAGCCCGCCGTAGATTTTTCCCAGCTTGAACATCTGATTATTGTAATGAAGAAGGATCCGCTGGTTAAATGATAAACCAGGCCCAGACCATACCTCGGCCATTGCTCCCCGCAATCCAAAACCAGGCCCTCCCCCAATGGTTCTAAGTTTTCTTGTTCTCGCAGGCGCAATCCTTCTGATTTTACAGACCACCCTGCTCCATTTCTTACCAGAATGGTTTGGCCGCCCTAACCTTTTGTTTTTATTTATTGTTTTTCTTGGCACCTCTCTCGATATCTATAAAGGTGCGGTACTGGCCCTGCTGTTTGGCCTGATCATGGATATCTTCTCCGGTGTTTTCCTCGGTCTCCACCCGGTGATCTTTCTTGTTCTCTTCTTCGTCCTCCAGATTCTTTCCCGGCGCCTGGCCATCAATGAATCGATTCACCAGATCCCGCTGGTTGCCTTGAGCTATCTTTTTACCGCCAGCAGCATCTTTATCTTCACCTCTGTTCTGACCCCGGAAAACAGGCTGTACTGGGCCTGGGGAAATGAAATCCTGCAAGGCCTGATTCTCTCGGTGATCTGTATTCCTTTTTTTAATTTTTTCCATTGGCTGACCACAGTTTTTGACAGCAACAGTAAGAAGGCAAACAATCATTGCCGTCGACAAAAAACCGGCAACCGCTACCGGATGCAGTAAGGATACCTGCTAATAACAATATGCCACCTCCTCCTCTTGCCAAAATAAACAAGATCGATCCAGTTGAGCTGCAGATGCTCAAAAAACGAATCGATATCGCCATGGCCATCATTATTTTTTCCGCCGCCCTGCTCGTGGCCAGGCTCTGGTTTCTCCAAATATACAGTGGTGATGAATACGCAAAACGTGCGGAGCGCAATCGCATCCGCATCCAGGATATTGCTGCCCCGCGCGGCAATATCCTCGACCGGACTGGCCAGTCGATCATCATCAATCGCCCCCGTTTCAATGTGGTCTGGAACCGGGAAGACACCCCCGACCAGGAGGAAGACGAGCTGCTCAAGGATGTGGCCAGAATCCTCAAAGAAGATATCTCCGTGCTGCTGGACAGAATCAGGGCCGCCACCGAAAATCCCCGCTATATGCCGATCAGGCTTAAGGAGGATGTCGACTGGGAAACCCTGGCCGCCATCGAAAACAAAAAAATCTCTCTCCCGGGGGTCAGCATCGAGATCATCCCTTCCCGCGACTATCGCTACGGTGATTTTGCCTCGCATCTCATCGGCTATCTTGGCGAGATCAGCCCGGCCGAGCTTAAAGAAAGCCGCTACGCTACTTACCTGAGCGGCGATCAGGTAGGCAAGCAGGGGGTGGAAAAGATATTTGAAGAGTACCTCATGGGAGAAAAGGGCCGCAACTATCTGGAGGTTGACGTTCGCGGCTTCCAACAGCGCCAGATGCAGATGCAGGATCCCTTTCCAGGCAACAACCTGCACCTGACCCTCGATATCGAACTGCAACGCGCCGCAGAAGAAGCCATGACCGACAAGTCCGGTGCCGTGGTGGCCATGGAAGTAAACACCGGCAATCTCCTGGTCATGTGCAGCACCCCCCAGCTGCCCCTCCAGGAATTTAACGGCGGTCGTATTCTAACCTCTGCCTGGAACAGGCTGCTCAACGACCCGCTCAACCCCCTGCTCAACAAAACCATTCAGGGACAGTATCCGCCCGGCTCCACCTTCAAGATCGTCACTGCCCTGGCGGCCATTTCCGAAGGGGTGATCAAGCCTGACACCACCTTCTTCTGCAGCGGCTCCATCAACTTCGGCAACCGGAGATTCGGCTGCTGGAAAAAAGGCGGCCATGGCACGGTGAATTTCCAGCGGGCCCTGATCGAATCCTGCGATGTTTATTTTTATACCGTCGGCCAAAAGCTGGGGGTTGACAACATTGCCAAGTACGCGACCAGCCTTGGCCTGGGCAGGAAAACCGGCATCGAACTCGAACATGAGAAAGGCGGCCTCATTCCTTCAACCGCGTGGAAACGCCAGCGCTACAAAGACAAATGGCATGAGGGGGAAACCCTCTCCGTCGCCATCGGCCAGGGCTATGTTTCGACCACCCCCCTGCAGCTTTGCCGGATGACCGCCGCCGTGGTCAATGGCGGCACCCTCTACCGGCCCCAGATGCTGCGCAGCATCACGTCTCCAGACGGCAAGACCCTGAAAACCTTTGACCCGATCAGTGAGGGCAGGATTCTTGGTTCTGCAACTTCGCTCGCCCTCATCAAGGAGGCCTTGGTCGGGGTGGTAAACTCGGCAGGCGGCACCGCCAAGGTGGTGAAGCTCCCAGATATCCTCATCGGCGGCAAAACCGGCACCGCCCAGGTGGTGCGTCTCTCTCAGGTCGAAGGCCTGGGCGAGAAGGCCATCCCCTACAAATACCGGGATCACGCCTGGTTTACCTCATTTGCCCCTGCGGAAAATCCGGAGATCGCCGTAACCGTCCTGGTGGAGCATGGCCAGCACGGGGGCTCTGCGGCCGGCCCTGTCGCCAGGGCTGTATTCAAACGCTATTTCGAGTTAAAAAATGGCAAGACCACAACGGAGAATGCCCCGCCTCCGGTTGCCCCTGATGAAAAGGAAGAGTAAGATGCTCCGCTTTGATCGCCGCCTGCTGCTTAATTTTGACTGGGTTCTGCTGGGAGCCGTACTCGTTGTCGCCCTCGTCGGCATGATCAATCTTTACAGCTCTACCCATCTGTATACCAATGTGGGCGCCCCGCTATACCTCAAAGAACTTACCTACTATCTGATGGGAGCGGCCATAGTCCTGCTCATCATCAGCATCGACTACCGGGTACTGCTCACCCTGAACTACCCCTTGTATATCTTAATGATTCTGCTGCTGCTCTTTGCCATTATCTTCGGCAGAACGATCAGCGGAGCCCAGCGCTGGATCAATCTCGGCTTTTTCCGCCTGCAGCCTTCGGAACCGGCCAAGCTGATCCTGATGATCACCCTGGCCAGTTACTATTACCGCAAAGACAGCGGCAAAGGCTTCACCCTGCCCGATCTGGCCGTCCCGGCCCTGCTTACCGGCCTGCCCTTTGTCCTCATCGCCAAACAACCAGATCTCGGCACCGCTCTTTTACTGGGCTCCATCTTTGTTTCCATGACCCTGTTTGTCAAACTCCGCCGCAGCACCCTGGCGACTATTGTGGTCGGCGGGCTCTCAATCATCCCCATCGCCTGGAAGTTCCTGCTCAAGCCCTATCAGCGCCAACGGGTCGAAACCTTTTTCAACCCGGAAAACGACCCTCTGGGCACAGGCTATCACATCATTCAGTCAAAAATTGCCGTTGGCAGCGGCCTGATCTTCGGCAAGGGGTATACGAAAGGAACCCAGGGCCAGCTCGATTTTCTGCCGGAACGGCACACCGACTTCGCCTTTTCGGTCTGGGCTGAGGAATGGGGATTTCTGGGGGCCGTACTGCTGATTCTCTGTTATTTCTTCATGATTCTCTGGGGCCTGAACATTGCCATCTCCGCCAGAGACAAGTTCGGGGTGCTGCTTGCCTTCGGGGTGGTCTCGCTCATCTTCTGGCAGGCGTTCATCAACCTGGCCATGATCATGGGCCTGATGCCCGTGGTGGGAGTACCCCTGCCGCTGATCAGCTATGGCGGCTCTTCGCTGCTCACCAATCTGGCAGCCCTCGGCATCCTGATGAATATCCGGATGCGCCGCTACCAGGGAACAAGCTGAGGCTGTTTAGGATCCCCCTCGATTCACCGCCAGCCTTTTTGCCTGCAGGCAGCAAAAACAAGACTGCTCAAACCCCGAATAAATTCCGGCGCGGTGTTCAGGGAGGCGCTGCGCTCAAGCCGCAGCCCCAGTGATCCGGCCAGCTCCTTATACTGAATATCGATCTCATAAAGCGTCTCCACATGATCGGAGACAAAGCTGATAGGCACCATGAGGATATTCCGGCAACCCTCGGCGGCCAGACGCTCCAGCATCTGAGGGGTGGAGGGGGTAAGCCACTCCACCGGCCCGCTGCGGCTCTGGAAACAGAGCCGCCCTTCCAGACCGATGATTTTTTCCACGGCGGCAATGGTTCGCCTGATCTGCTCCAGATACGGATCACCTTCCCGGATAAAGGAAACCGGCAGGCTGTGCGCGCTGTAAACCAGCTGCGCCTCTTCCCCGCCAAAGCCCGCCATCCCCGCGAGAATACCCTGCGCCAGACAGGCGACATACTCCGGCTGCTCCGGCCACTCCCTGATCTCGACAAGCTCGAAGGCGTGGCCAGAAACGGCCACGGCCTTACGCAGATCATCCAGGGACGAACCGGTGGTGGCCCGGGAATAATGAGGATAGAGGGTCAGGGCCACAAGGCGGCGAATCCCGGCCCGGGCAAACTCCGCCAGAGCCACCTCCGCGCCCGGTTGCCAGTAGCGCATAGCCATGCTCACCCTAAAATCCCCCTGCTCAGCCAGGGCGGCGGCCAACGCCCGGCACTGCTCCCCGGTGATCCGCGCCAGGGGCGAACCGCCGCCGATCAGCTGGTAGGCCTCCCGGCTTTTTGGCGCCCTTTTGGCGGCGATCCGGCCAGCAATGAATTTCTGGAGAAAAGGAAAGGGGGAAAGCTTGATGATCTGCCGGTCGGAGAAAAGATTGAAGAGAAAAGGCTCCACTTCCGCCAGGGTTTCAGGGCCGCCAAGGTTAAGGAGTACAACGCCGATGGTCTCAGCCATTGCTCACCTCCGGCCAGCCGTCAAGCCCGCTTTGTTTCACCCGTTCCGCCACGGCCTCCGGGGCAAAATCGAGCAGACAAAACAACCTTTCCTCAACAAGCCGAGCCTGGCTGAAATTATCCCTGATCCGCTGGTGCATGGCCTGATCTCCCTTGCTGTAGCGCTCAAGAACATAGGCCTGCCGCGCATCCAGATCAACCACCCGATCGTGGAGCACCCGCTTGTCGGCGTAATAGACGATTTCCTTCTCGGCGCACCGCTTAGGCAAGCCATCCCGCAGCATCACATGCTGGCCAACGATTTCAGCCAGTTCGTCAAAGCCGTGCGCCAGACAGATATCCCGGCCCAGTTCATCATGGCGCAGTTCATTTAGGCCAAGAGCCTGAGTTTTGGCGATATCATGCAGCAGTGCGCCGGAAATAATAAGCTCAAGGGAAAGCTCCAACCCGGCCCGGTTCAGCGCAGAACCAAGAAGACCAGCGACCCGGCCAACCATCAGGGAATGAGCCCGGATATTGGCCAGCATCCCGTAATGGTTCATCAAAACCAAGCACTGCGCAACCGATGGGATCATCGACTCTTATTGCTTCCTGCTCAACCGATGCACCGTCTCGACAAAAAACTTCGCCTGTTCCGGCGGGATCTCAGGGACGATGCCGTGACCGAGGTTGAAGATATGCCCCCTGGCTCCTTTGGCCTGATCAAGGATGTCCTGAACCAGCCGTTCCATCTTGGCCGGCGGCAGCAAAAGGGCAATGGGATCCATGTTGCCCTGGAGCGACACCCTCTGCCCCACCACCTTCACCGCCTCATCCAGAGGCAGCCGCCAGTCAAGGCCCAGAACATCGGCCCCGCTCTCCAGCGACTGGGGCAGCAAGGTCGCCCCGTTGTTAGCGAAATAGATGATCGGCACCGTCACCCCATCCGCCTTGAGAGCCGCGATGATCCGTTTCACATAGGGAATGGCGAACTCGGCAAAATCGTTTGGCGCCAGCACCCCGGCCCAGGAATCAAAAATCTGCAGGGCCTGGGCTCCTGCCTCGGCCTGGGCCTTGAGATAAAGGATGGTGCAATCGGTGATCTTGTTCAGCAGATCGCGGTACAGCTCCGGATCCGTGTACATCATCTTCTTGGTCAGGAAGTAGTTCTTGGACGAGCCGCCCTCGATGAGATAGGTGGCCAGGGTGAAGGGCGCCCCGGAAAAACCGATGAGCGGCACCCGGCCTGCCAGCTCCCGGCGCAGGATGCGGATGGTCTCCATGACATAGCCCAGCTCGGCCTCCGGGTCTGGCACATGCAGCCGCTCCATCCCGGCCCGGTCCCGGATCGGCTCAAGAAAAACCGGCCCCCGCTTCTCGTGGAACTCCAGGGGGGCACCCATTTTTTCGAGCGGCACCAGGATATCGGAGAAGAGAATAGCCGCGTCAACCCCCAGAATATCCACCGGCTGGATGGTTACTTCCGCCGCCGCCTCCGGGGTTTTGCACATCTCCAGAAAGGTGTATTTGCTGCGAACCGCGTGGTACTCAGGCAAATAACGGCCCGCCTGGCGCATGAGCCACACCGGGGTGTAATCCACCGCTTCTCCACGGCAGGCCTTCAAAAAAGTATCGTTCATTGTTTTCTCCAGTTGGAAATTAAGCATGAAAATGCAGAATGAAAAACGACACCCGTTGTGGGGAAGAATCCCCCGCTAACCCGGTCATAACACCCTCTTCACTTTTCACTCTTAACTTTTAATTTTTCATTTTCTTCGGTTGATAGGTGCAATACGGTTCCTCCGCCATATAATCGCCAGTCACCGCATAGGCCCTGGCCCGGCAGCCCCCGCAGACATTGACATACTCGCAGGAACCGCAGCGGCCCTTGTAGGCCTTGAAGTTCCGCAGATCGTGAAAAAGCTCCGATTTCTCCCAGATTTCCTTAAAGGATTTCTCGCGGATATTCCCCGCCGCCATGGGGAAATAGCTGCACGGCAGCACATTGCCATCCACGTCGATCAGGGAGATAAGCTGGCCCGCCAGACAGCCCTTGGAGCCGCCGGTGGAAAATTGCAGGGTTCGCCGCTGATAGTCATCGCCCTGCTCCTTGGCCTGCTGGAGGACAACCCGATAATAGTTTGGCGCGCAGGTAGGGCGAACCAGGATGTCCTTCTCCCCCTTTTCCATCTCGTAATGCCAGATCAAAAGCTTTTCGTAATCCTCCGGGGCGATCAGTTCGTCCATGATATCCTCGCCCCTGCCGGTGGGCACGATCATGAACATGTACCAGGCCGTGGCCCCAATTTCCTTGGCCAGCTGGTAGATCTTCGGGATCTCGTCCTGGTTGCGCTTGGTAAAGGAGGAATTGATCAGAAAGGAGATGCCGTTTTCCTTGAAGAGCCGAGCCGCGTTGAGGGTTCCGGCAAAGGCCCCTGGCTGGCAGCGAAAATCATCGTGTACCTCGGCGCTGGCGCCGTCCAGGCTCAGGGAAACCATCTTGATCCCGGCTTCCTTGATCTTGCCGCAGATTTCCTGGGTCACCAGGGTGCCGTTAGTGGCCAGACACATCCGCAGGCCAAGACCGGCGCCATAGGTAGCGATCTCGAACACATCGGGGCGCAGCAGAGGTTCGCCGCCGGAAAGCACCACCACCGGCTTACCATAAGAGGCGATATCATCAAGAACCCGCTGGGCCTCGGCCAGGGTAAAATCAGGATGACCTTTCGCCTCAAGCCCGGAGGAGGAACGGCAATGCACACATTTGAGATTACAGCGCCTGGTGATCTCCCAGGCTATCCATTTTGGTTCAAATTCCACGGTTTGGCCTCAAAATGTTGAATAAACTATAACTATCCAGCAAGGTTGGGATGCTATTATAGTCAATGATGACAAAAGAACAAGCAAGATTACAGAAAATAGCATTCGTCCACCAAGGGCACAAAATTTCCAGCTGCCCCAGAATTGTAACCGTTCAGCAGTGCCGTAGATGCGCGTGTCAGTCGTCGGCAGAAGTGACCGACAAAGAGGCCTGTTCGCTATCCCAGTAAAGCTGGATAAAAGCCCCTATGCCCGGTACTCGGGCAGGGGCTTTAAACACAGGGTATGCGAACAGGCCGATGACTGTCAATCGTCGGCAGCAGTGCCGACAAAGCAGATGCGGTGCTGCTGAATGGTTACAGAAAATCAGCCGCCACGGCGGCCAGCTCGCTCCGCTCGCTTTTAAGCAGGGTGATATGCCCATGAATCTTCTGCTCTTTCAGCCGTTCCACCGCATAGGTCAGACCGTTGCTGCTGCCGTCAAGATAGGGATTGTCGATCTGATCAGGGTCGCCGGTAAGCACCATCTTGGTGCCTTCCCCTGCCCGGCTGATAATGGTTTTCACCTCGTGGGGAGTAAGATTCTGGGCCTCGTCTACAATCACGAACTGCCTGGGGATGGAGCGGCCCCGGATATAGGTCAAGGCCTCCAGATCAACCACATGGGCGGCCAGAAGCTTGTCCACCTTCTGCTTGGCGGATTGGTCTGTTTCGTGCTCCTTGCGCTTACCGCCATCGGCCATCAGATAGGTGAGGTTGTCGAAGATAGGCTGCATCCAGTGGGCCAGCTTCTCATCCTTGTCGCCTGGCATGTAGCCCAGATCCTTGCCCATGGGGATGATGGGGCGGGAAACCAGAATCCGGTCGTAGCGCTTGAGGCTGAGTACACATTCCAGGGCTGCGGCCAGGGCCAGCAGGGTCTTGCCGGTGCCGGCCTGTCCCACCAGAGTCACCAGCTGGATGGCGGGATCCATCAGCAATTCGAAAGCCATGCGCTGTTCCTTGCTGCGCGAGCGGATGTTCCAGACCGTTTCGTACTCTTCGCGCAGAGGACCCAGCATTTCACTGCCCATGGCGCGGGTAAGGGCGGTATGCTTTTCATCCTCCTCGTCCCGCAGGAGAACGAACTCATTGGGCAGCAGATTAAGGCCTTCGCTGGTCACCTGTTTCTTCTGATAAAACTCATTGATCACGCTGCCCGGCACCAGAAGCTCCCGCTGGCCCCGATACAGCTCGTCGATATTGACCTTCTGTTTTTCAAAATCCATCACCTCGATGCCCAGGGCATCGGCCTTGAGCCGGGCGTTGATGTCCTTGGAGACAAAGATGACCTTTTCCCCCTGCTTGAGCAGGGTAAAGGCCACGGCCAGAATCCGGTTGTCCGGCACCTGCATGTCAAGGCCCGTATCAAGGCATCGGCCCTTTTCCATATAGATCACCAGGGTGCCGCCGCCGTCCATAGGCACCCCTTCGCTCAGCCTGCCCTGCTGACGCAGCCCATCAAGCTGGCGGATCACCTGCCGGGCATTGCGGCCCAGTTCGTCGTTATGACTCTTGAACTTGTCCAGTTCCTCTATGACCGAGATAGGCAAAACCACGATATTGTCGGTGAAAGAAGTAATGGAGTCGGCATTATGCAACAGGACGTTGGTGTCGAGAACAAAGTATTTTTTCAAGGGAGGACTCCTGAAGTGGATGATCTGATCTAAGCACAACCGATGGTTTCGGGCAAGTTAGCCGGTTCAACAACCTGTTGGCAAGGGAAATGATACCGATCGACCCATCACGGCGACTCATGCCCTTGAAAACACCATCGCACAGATAGAGCATGGTGATAAACGGGGCGGACTTACTTGACAAGACCACCGCCATTGGATCATAGCTACAAACGAGAAAACAAAGATAATTACGACAACGGGGAAAGGCGGAATTAGGGAGGGATGTCCCCGGAACTGCAACGGAACTGCGGAGTCAGAATACAGGAGAATAAGGCATCATCCTTCTGGCCCTGGCGATGCAAAACATTCTGTCTTCTGAATTCTGGGGTGAAGGCGGAGCGTACCTGCGGTACATGAGCATTTTTCGGCGACTGAGCAACACAGCAATCGGACGAAAGGGCCGTTTCCGGATGGGCACTAGCTTAACAATCTGACTCTGTCTTCCTTGACAGGCACACTTACGGGCCAGGTACAGCTTGAAAGGTTTCCAATCAGAAATTATCGCCTTTGCTTCCCAGCGCTTGCCTGGTTACAAGTCCTGCCTTTTCCCCTTCACAGACCGACTGATAAGAATTCCGGCCTCATACAACCCGAAAAGCGGCACGGCAAGCAGGATAGCGGACAACACCTCGCCGGCTGCCAGCAGAAAGGCAAGGGCCAGGATGGCAAGATAAAAATATTTCCGCTGCCGGGCAAAGTAACCCCTGGCGACAATCCCGGCCTTGACGGCCATAACCATGAGAAAGGGCACCTCAAAGGCTAACCCGAAAACCAGCGAGGTTCTGGCCACAAAGGTGAGATAGGCATCAAGCCGGAGCAAAGGCTCAAGCTGCTCCCCGGCAAAGCCCAACAGAAAAGCAAGGGTCTCCGGCAGCACCACCAGATAGGCAAACACCACCCCGCCAGCAAAGAGGGCTGTGGCCCAGAAGACCACCGTTTTCGCCATGCGCCGCTCATTACGGTGCAACCCTGGAGCGATAAACATCCACAGTTCGAAGCAACAAACCGGAAAACCGACCATGATCCCGGCCAGCAGGGAAATCTTCAGATAACTGACAAAGGCTTCAGTGAGGTTGGTATAAACGAGCCTGGCCAGCTCAGGGTGGCCTTGAACCAGGGGAACCATCAGCAAGCGGACGAGTTGCTCGGAAAAGGCATAGGCAGCAAGGGTCGCCACCAGGATTGCCAGGAAAGACACCAATACCCGATTCCGCAGCTCCCGGAGATGCCCGGCAAAATGTCCGGCCAGCACCGTCATCCTGCGGCATTCTCTTCTTTAATTTCTGGCTGGGCGGCGATCAGGACTGGATTGGCCTCAGGCGGCGAGACTGCGTCAACCTCAGGCGTGGCCGGATCAGGGTCTGCTGGGGCTGCCAGATTGGGATAGGCGTCTCCCACCCCCTCCCTCATCTCCTCATGCAGATTATCCTTGAGCTCCGAGGCCATTTTTTTAAAATCAAGCACAACCCTGGCCATGGACTTCGCCATTTCCGGAAGCTTTTCCGGCCCTACCACAATAAGCGCGACGCCCAGGATCAGGATCAACTCAGGAAGTCCTATACCAAACATGATACCCTCGCAAAAATCCAATCTGCCGCAAAAATCGCCGATACCTCATATCCATTATGAACAAGGGCAATCTACGGCATTTGCCAGAGAGTGTCAACACAGGCGAACGCGCCAGAGACGCGGACTGAATATCCACCGATTGACTTTTTCTTCACCTTTGGCTATGGTGCCTGCTGCTGCACACGATAATGCAACTGCCCCGCAGCCCCGCTGGTGGCTCACGGACAACCTTTTTTCGGATGATTGCGGAGGAAAAGCAAGATGGCCAATGTGGTGGTTGTAGGAACACAATGGGGAGATGAGGGCAAGGGGAAGATCGTTGACCTGTTAACAGAGTACGCCGACTTTGTGGTGCGCTTCCAGGGCGGCAACAACGCCGGCCACACCCTGGTAGTAAACGGCAAGAAGTACGTCTTCCATCTCATCCCTTCCGGCATCCTCTACGAAAACAAGAAATGCTTTATCGGCAACGGCGTAGTCCTCGACCCCGGCGTCCTGCTTGAGGAAATGGACAAACTCGCGGCCAGCGGCCTGCCGGTAAACCCGCAGCGCCTGATGATCAGCGAACGCGCACACCTGATCATGCCCTACCATCGCCTGCTCGACTCATGCAGCGAATCGGCCCTGGCCAGCGGCAAAAAGATCGGCACCACCGGTCGGGGCATCGGCCCCTGCTATGGCGACAAGATCCTCCGCAAGGGCATCAAGGCCGGGGATCTGCTGGATCAAGGGCTGTTCATGGAAAAACTCCGCGAAAACCTTGACGAAAAGAATTTCCTGTTCAGCAAGAAGTTCAACAGCGAACCGCTTAAGGCCGAGGCGATATACGACGAATACCTGAGATACGCAGAGCGGCTTGCCCCATATATTGACAACGTTTCCGTGGCCCTGGATGATGGCCGCAAGGCAGGCAGGCACATCCTCTTTGAAGGCGCCCAGGGCACCCAGTTGGACATCGACCACGGCACCTACCCCTTTGTCACCTCCTCAAACACCATCGCCGGCAACGCCTGCACCGGCAGCGGCTTCGGCCCTTCCCACATCGACTGTGTCATCGGCATCCTCAAGGCCTACACCACCAGGGTTGGCGAAGGGCCTTTCCCCACCGAGCTGCTTGACGCCACGGGCGACACCTTGCAGCAAAAAGGCGGAGAGGTCGGCGCCACCACCGGCCGCAAGCGCCGCTGCGGCTGGCTCGACGGCGTCATTGCCCGCGAAGCTGTGCGCTTGAACGGCATCAACGGCCTGGCCATCACCAAGCTCGATGTCTTAAGCGGCCAGCCGGAGCTGAAACTGGCCACCAGCTATGAGGCGGACGGAAAGAAATTGACCGCCCTGCCCGGCAATATCACCACCTACGCCCGAATGCAGCCGGTTTATGAGAACCTCACAGGCTGGAGCGAGGAGATCAGCCAGGCCCGCAACGTAGATGATCTGCCGGCCAAGGCCCGTGATTATGTGAAACGCATCGAGGAGTTCACCAAAACCCCGGCCTACATCCTCTCCGTCGGCCCAGGCCGCGAACAGACCATGCTCCTTAAAAACCCTTTCCAGAGCTGAACACACATTTGAACAAGGTTTAGTCAGCTCGCCTGTCTTGACCCCAAAAAAGCCCGCCTTGGCTGACGCCAGACGGGCTTTTCCTTTCCTGTTTTCAACTCCGTCCTGACAGCTACCGACTCACCGATCTGGCTCCATTCATAACCTCAACCATGTCAAAGGCAACCTGCGCCAGCATATTCGGCAACACCGGCCCACCCTGCGAAGACTTGATCTCCGGAGGGTTGAAGGCAGCGGCCAAACGAGACAAGGTGCTGCTTTGCGGATAGGCCATGGCCTGATCCATGGATTGCTCGATATACCAGACGGTATTGCCGGTATGCACATTGAGCAGCCGGGTGGACACCTCAACCCGGCCCCCGCCAAACTGGCTGCCTTCCAGAGCGTAATTGACCCTGCCCGCCAGGATTAGATCCACCTTGGCCTTCCGGCCAATGGCCAGGGCGTCCTGAATATCCCGATAAGACTGATCAAGACGAAGCACCTTGGGAAAAGCCTGCTTGCCCAGGAGAACATCCTTGAAGAGCATGGCCACCCCCTCCCCCTGTTCCCGCGTCATATTGCCAGGCATCTGAAAGGGCAGCACGCCCACAGTCGCCTCCTGATAGGTATTCGCCTCCGGATAGATAAAAACCACCGGCGAATTCTTCCTGACCTCCACCGGCTGGTGAGCCCAGTTTTTCTGGGCCGGCCCGCACCCGGCGAGAACAAGACCACAAAGCGTAATCAAGATTTCTTTCCGCATACCACCCTCCTATCACTATCCAGCTTGATGCCGGCCTTAAACGGAACCCACAGGAGGTAACTGTTCAGCAGTGCCACAGATGCGAGGAAGAGGCCTGCGAAGTGGCTATTGCACCTGAGCTGACCGATGACAAAGCAGAGGTGGTGCTGCTGGACAGTTACGGCCTCTTCAACGCTCGTAGGCGGAAAGCAGCGCATCGCCAAGGGCGCCGCCTCCTGCCGCGAGAAGATGATTAATGCTGCGGCTGCGCTGCAACTCAAGCCCTGCCACGGAAAGCACCTGCTGGGAACCGGCGTCGAGCAGCTTGAGGTTGAGAACTACCGTGGTCGGGGTCAACGAATAGGTACCGGTGAGAATGGCCGCCGCCTGTTGCTGCCTGGCCAGAAGTTTGACATCCCGGGTAAGCATCAGCTCGCCCCGGTTGTCCCGAATGAGAAGCTCAGCGGACTTGCGAATCTCCACCACCCCGAAGCCATGGCGAAACAGACTGGTAGACAGGGCCTCGGTCAGGGTTCGGCCAAAACGGGTGGTGACATGGAGATCATCAAGATCAACCACCGTGGTCAGAATCAAACGCTGACCGCCCCCGGCGCCGCGCATACCGGAAGTCAACTGCAGGGCCAGCTCCTCCCCTACCCCAAAAAAGTCTGGAGTAACCACCGAGGCAGTGCCGCCGGTATTCACCGAGGGCACACACCCAGGCAGAAGCAGGGCCCAGCCCAGAAACAACCAGGCGAAGCGCGCCATCCTGCTTGATTTTCTCATAACTCACCTTTCTTTACAGGGCGCTTGGCAACAGCCCTGGCCGGTTTTTTCACCGAAATCCTGGGCGCGGCCTGATCCTCTTCTGGAAACTGCCGGATCATAACCTGCGAGGCGCGGGTAGAGGCAGGCATGCTTTCATTGGCCAGCAGGCTTGCGGTCAGCGCGTCAACGGGCAAAACCAGACTGGCGGAAGAAAGAACCCGGTTATCGACGTTGCGCAACAACCGGGCGTTGACAAAAATTTCCTGCCCGGCCACGGCATAGGTTCCCACCACTACGGCCTGGGCTTCCTGGACAAGACTGATCTCATCCATGCTTCGGGACAAGGCGTACTCGCCGTGGTACGGACTCACCATCATCCCTGGAGTCTTCCGCACTTCAATTACCTCCAGCCCTGCCTGTTGCAAGGTGGAAAGCAGCTGCTCCCCCAGAAACCGGCCAAGGGAAGAGGTTGCATAAAGATTATCAAGACTGACAAAGGTACTCACCGCCACGACATATTCATCGGCCACTACCTCGCTGGCCTTGGCAATAAGCGTCTTGCCCAGCTGATTGATCATGGTCTGCAAGGCAGCCCCCTGCCCGGCGCTGACGGTTGCCGGATCACCTGCCTGCCCGAAGCCAAAGCCCGGCAAAAAAGATTGAGTCATGTTCTGCGGCGAAAAAACCCTGGCGGTACGAAACACATAATCAGAAGGGATCGCATGGGGATAATTATAAAAATACGGACGATAGACCGGCGCGGGACGAAAGCGAGCCTGAGACGCGCCCCCCTTATCCACAGCGTCAGAAGATTGACCCTCATCGGCCAGCACGGGGGTTGCAGCACAGCCCAGAGCCAGCAAAACCGCAAGCAATTTTGTCATCGTCATTTACGTCTCTCCCGGTCAGGGATTAAAATTATAGGCCGAATAATCCTTTTCCATGCTCCGCCAGGAAGGCCCGAAGGCCTGGGCCAGAGGGTCATCCGCAACACCGCCTCTGCCAGGATAGACCACGGGCACCCGCTGCCCCTCGCCAAACATTGGCGAGGCCAGGCGCATTTCCACTTCGAGCAGATTGCTGTAGATTCCTCCGGAGCAGCCCCAGCAACCGAGAAGCAACAATCCTGCCATAATTTTCCGCATATCCTCTCCCTCTGTGGTGTCGAGCCAAAAGACAGGGCCAGCAAGTCAATAAAATGACGATCTTGATCGCCATCCAGCATAGGCATATTTTTCCCGCTTTTCCCTGCGGGGCAACCTGAACCCCCGGCCAATACGGAATTTTTTTCTGAGCCAGCCCTCCCGCCCACCTTTTTCTTCAATTTTACCCTGTTTATAAGCATTTTCCATGCCACCCTGTCAGGCCATTCCCTTTCATTTTTCTGAAAAAATGCCCAAAGACAGAAAAAATGATTGCCAAAAAAATGGGATAGATTATATTTCTGCGGTTTATAATACCGCGATATCCAGCGGGAGGCTTCCCACAGGAGGAGTTGCATTATGGCACGGATCACCGTCGAAGACTGCCTGAGTCAGATAGGCAATGAAAACCGTTTTTCCCTTATCCATCTTGCCATTGAACGGGTTAAACAGCATCGCAAGAATGCTCCGTTTCTGGTGAAATGCAAAAACAAGGAAATCGTCGCCACCTTGCGCGAGATTGCCTCAGGTCAGGTCAGCTTCGCCACCATCAAAGACTTCACCCCTCTCAAAGAAGATGCCCCCGTCCTGACCGCGCACAAGAATGACGAGCAACCAGAATCGGCATCCCTGTAACTGATGGAAACCGATTTTTACAAGACACTGGGGGTTTCCCCGGAAGCGGCTGCCGAAGAGATAAAAAAAGCCTACCGCAAACTGGCCATGAAGTACCACCCGGACAAGAACCAGGGAGACAAGGCTGCTGAAGAAAAATTCAAATCAGCCGCCGAGGCCTACGAAATTCTCGGCGATCTGGAAAAACGGAAGATCTACGACCGTTACGGGGTAGCTGGCCTGAAAGACAGCGGCTACAGCGGCCCTGGCAACTTCGATGATATCTTCTCAAGCTTTGGCGATATCTTCGGCGACATGTTCGGAGGCCGCCCCAGACAGAGACACCAGGGGAACATCCCGGGAAATGACCTGCGCTATGACCTGGGCATCAGCTTTATGGATGCCGTGCATGGCGCGGAAAAAGAAATAGAACTCACCAGACGGGAAACCTGCTGGACCTGCGATGGCACCGGTTTGCGCCCCGGCCACAAACCGGCGACCTGCGCCACTTGCAAGGGCCATGGCCAGGTGGTGCATGCCCAGGGGTTTTTCCGGGTGCAGACCGCCTGCCCTAAATGTCACGGCGAAGGCACAATCATCACCGAACCCTGCAACGATTGCCTGGGCGAAGGGCTTGTCAGAAAAACGAAAAAGGTGTCGCTGAAGATTCCGGCCGGGATTGACACCGGCGCCCGCATGCGCCTGCGGGGCGAAGGGGAAGGCGGTCGCAAGGGAGGCCAGCCGGGTGATCTGTATGT
>Ga0156773_168_pt2 | contig 27687 bp, 23 predicted proteins | sample RifOxyD3_FD_110723 | JGI IMG/M metagenome (GOLD analysis project Ga0156773, IMG submission 110723) | Deltaproteobacteria bacterium RIFOXYD12_FULL_55_16 | reverse complement strand
CGGTGTGCTCCCGCATGGGCTGAAAATCCTTGCTGCGATCCCGGTCGGGGATCATGGCGTCAACCCCGCACATCTCCGAGGCAATGGCCCATTCGCCGGGCTTGCCGCCCACGGTGGCGGGGCGCATCTTCTTGGCGTCCATAACCAGCATGGCGGTTTCATCGGGCAGGGTGCCGATTACCGCGTTGGGGCCGTCGATGATCAGGCGGCGGCAGGCATCCCGCAAGCCGCGCAGAAAATCGCCCTGGGGATGCACGGCCAACTCTTCGTTCTTGAGCGGGGTGATCACATGTTTATAGGCTTCAAGCGGCAGCTTGAGCTGCCTGGTCACATAGTGCAGGATATGGGCGAAGACCTCGGAGTCCGACTGATAGCCGATATAGCCGGGATAGGCCCGGCCGGTGAGCCAGTCTTTGATGGGGATAAAGGCGGTGTTTTCGCCGTTGGTCATGGTGGCGACCCCCTGGATAAAGAAGGGGTGGCAGGCATAGAGGTTGATCCCGTAGTTGGTGTTCTGACGGCCTTGGGCCATACAGATCCGGCTGGTGATCCTGCCTGAATCCAGACCAAGGGCGAGGCCGATCTCAAGGGGCCAGCCTACCTCCTTGATCATCACCACATCGGGCCACAGGGAAAAGGCGGTGAGATCGTTGCCGTGAGCCTCGCCATCGGCGCGCAGGGCAAGGCGGGTCAGCAGCAGTTCGTGTTCGACCTCGCTCGCGGTGAGCTTGCTCCAGGCGATGGGCAACTTGTATACCCGCAGAACATACTTGTGCCGATCCTGAGCCTCGATCAACGCCTTGTTTACGTCAAACTCGTGATCGTACTTGAGGGTGAACCCGGCCCTGTCCATAATCTGGTCAAGACGGGCAAGCGCCGCTTCGCTGTGAGCGATACCCGAAAGGATCGGATCTGCGGCATTGTATTTGTAATCCGCGAACGTAAGCCCCCTGAGCAGCAGGCCGAGGCCGCTGCCATCATACCCCTCCTGCATGGCCTCCATGGCCGTAAGCACCGAGAAGGGAGAGAAAGGCTCACTGGCGGTTTTCATGGCTAACCGGCACATGGGTCACTCCTTTGCATAATAAATGATGGCTTCGTAATAAGCGAAGGCACAGCCAGCGGTCTTGCGCTTATTGAAAAAATGATGCGCCTGTAACTCAGGGTTAAAATTCATGATTATAGCGAGAAGTTTCAACCGTACAAGGCTAATTTAGCGACTCACTGCATTACACCACAATAAATGGATTGTCAAGGAGGGAAACCGGGCCAGAAAACGGAGGCAGGAAGGGGATGCGGAGGGGATATTGTTTCAGTAACGCCTTGATTAGGAAGAGGGTCTCTTTCTCTTTTATCGAGGCAGCTCTCGATAATCTCGCGGAGATAAAAGGCCTTGGTGTGCCCAGTATGTGCGGCGAGAAAATCAAGCCGTTGTTCGGTTTCCGGAGAAAGTCGAATCGAGGTTGCCATGTGATGCCTCCCTTGGATTATTTGTATGCATAATATCACACGAGGTCATCAAGGCAAGCTGGATGAGAACCCCGCAAAAATCGGGGTGGCAATACCCCTTTTTTGTGGCATCATGGATTCATGAACGATTACCAGCGCATTGCCCTTGTCATCCGTTATCTGGATGAACGCTACTCCGAGCAGCCAGATCTGGCTGTTTTGGCGGAATATCTGGGCTTGAGCGATTTTCATTTTCACCGCCTGTTCTTCGCCTGGGCAGGGATCACGCCCAAGGAATTTCTTCGGGGCCTCACCCTTTCCCAGACCAGAAAATTGCTGCGCCAGGGACGGAGCGTGCCTGATCACTTTCTGCTTGCCGAACTTTCCGGCCCTGATAGTCGGTCTGCTTTTCGGGTCAACTTGGAGACCGCCTTGCCAGGCGAATTGAAAACCGGCGGTGAGGGCTGGGTGATCAGCGCTGGTTTTGCCGACAGCCCGTTTGGCAGATGTCTGGTGGCTGAAAGCCCCCGTGGCCTCTGCCAGCTCTCCTTTGCCGACTCCCAAGACGGCTTGGCGGAATGGGCCGCCCTTCAGCAAAGTTGGCCACAGGCGCGGCTACAGCGAGACGACTCCGTTGCGAGGCGGATAACCGAGACGGTTTTCATGCGGCCAGGAAAAACCGGTTCGCGCCCCGTCCTGCGGGCCTTTGCACAAGGCACCCCCTTTCAGCTGAGAGTCTGGCGGGCCTTATTGTCTGTGCCGCCCGGCGCCCTTGTCAGTTACGGGCAGCTGGCCGCAGCCCTGGGCCAGCCCACCGCCGCCCGCGCCGTGGGAACCGCGCTGGGGCAGAATCCCCTGGCCTGCCTTGTCCCATGCCATCGGGTAATTCGAGCGACCGGCGTGATGGGCGATTATCGCTGGGGCCAGGTTCGCAAACGCGCGCTGGTGATCTGGGAGAATGCCCCACGCTCCAGCAGCGAGACTTTGGGCTGGAAATCCCCTTGACCACCGTGCTGCCCATCCATGAGATCCTGCCGGAACTGCGAGCCCAGCTGGCCAGAGGCAAGGCGGTGGTTCTCAGCGCCCCGCCCGGTTCGGGCAAGACCACGGTAGTGCCTCTGGCCTTGCTGGCTGAACCATGGCTAGCGGGGCGAACCATTCTGATGCTTGTGCCGCGTCGGCTGGCGGCCCGACTGGCCGCCGCCTTCATGGCTCGGCAGCTGGGCGAGGAGGTTGGCCGGAGTGTGGGCTACCGGGTTCGTTTTGAGGCCAAGGTTTCGGCGGCAACCAGGGTGGAGGTGGTCACCGAAGGGGTGTTCACCCGCCGGATTCAGGATGATCCCGAACTGACCGGAGTGGGGCTGGTGATTTTTGATGAATTTCACGAGCGCAGCCTGCAGGCCGATCTGGCTCTGGCCCTCTGTCTTGAGGTGATGACCAGCCTGCGGGAGGATCTCAAAATCCTGCTCATGTCCGCCACCCTGGACACCGAAGCCGTCAGTCGACTGCTCGACAACGCCCCGGTAGTCATAGGCGCAGGGCAAAGCTACTCTGTAGGGGTGGAATACTGCCGGGCCGGGCAACTGCTTCAGCCCCAGCCCCGCGAGATTGCCAGACAGGTAGCCGCAGCCATCCATCAGGCCCTGGTCGAGCAGCCGGGTGATATCCTGGCCTTTTTCCCTGGCGCAGCGGAGATCCGGCATACCCAGGCTTTGCTGACTGCGGCCTTGCTGCCAGACGAAATCATTATTCACCCCTTATACGGCGACCTGAGCCTTGCTGCCCAGACCGCTGCGGTGCAGCCGGATCCGAAGGGTCGCCGCCGCCTCATCCTGGCCACCCCCATCGCCGAAACCAGTATCACCATCGAGGGCATTCATACCGTGGTGGACAGCGGCTGGAAACGATCCCCGCAGTTCGCCCCCAACAGCGGCCTGAGCCGTCTTACCACCCAGCGCATCTCGCACGCCTCGGCCACCCAGCGCGCCGGGCGGGCCGGACGCCTTGGCCCTGGGCACTGTTACCGTCTGTGGAGCCTTGGCGAAGATCACGGCCTCAAGCCCTTTGACCCGCCAGAGATCCTGGCCGCCGACCTGAGCCAGTTGGCCCTGGATCTGGCCCGCTGGGGGGTGCCTGACCCTGCCAGTCTACGCTGGCTCGATCCGCCGCCAGCCGGGGCTTTTGCCCAGGCGCAATCCGTGCTGTTGGCCCTTGGGGCTTTGGGCCGGCAGGGCCGTCTCACCCCCCTTGGCCGGAAGATGGCCGAGCTCCCGGCCCATCCGCGCCTTGGTCACATGCTGCTGGCGGCTGCCAAACAGGGCGCAAGCAGCCAGGATTTGGCCTGCGACCTTGCGGCCCTGCTCTCGGAGCGGGACATCATCAAGGGCCGGGAGCGTTCGGCGGATATCGAAGATCGGCTCCACGCCCTGGCTGTTTTCCGCAGCGAGGGCCAGGCTGCGGCCAAAAGCCTTGAGGCGGACACCGATGTCTGCCGCAGGGTGGTGCAAACCAGCAGACAGCTTCGGGAACATCTGCCCAAACCTGCCCGGCTCAATGGCGGGAAGACGACAAAGTCAGCGGCGACTGCGGGCGAACTTCTGGCCCTGGCCTTCCCGGAGCGGATCGCTCAGCGGCGGGGCGAGGGCCGGGGGCAGTACAAGCTTGCTTCCGGCCGGGGCGCGGTACTCCCCGCCCACGACCGGCTTGCCAGCCACGAGTATCTGGCGGTGGCCGAGCTGGATGCGGGCAAAAGCGAAGGCCGGATCTTTCTTGCCGCCCCCCTGGCCAGGGAATCCCTGACAACCCTGTTCGCCGCTCGGCTGCAACAAGAGGACAAGGTCTACTGGGACGAGCAGAGCGGGATGGTGAAGGCCCAGCGTCTCCTGCGGCTGGACGAACTGATTCTGGAAACCGCTCCTCTGGCAAAGCCCTCTGCCGAGGCGGTGCTTGCGGCCCTGCTCTCCGGCCTCCACAGCCGTGGTCTTGCCGTCTTGCCCTGGAGCGACAAGGCCAGGGAGTTGCAGGCGCGTCTGGAAAGCCTGCGGCTCTGGCAGCCGGAAGCGGGCTGGCCGGAGGTTTCGGATGAGTACCTGCTCGAAAGCCTTGCGCAGTGGCTGACCCCCTATCTTTCCGGAATGCGGAGCGCGGAACAGCTTAAAAAACTTGATCTTGCCGCCATTCTTATCGCCCTGCTCGACTGGCGGCAGCAAAACCTGCTGGAGCGGGAGGCCCCCACCCATCTCACGGTGCCCAGCGGCTCAAGGGTTCGCCTGCGTTACAGCCCTGGCGAGCCGCCGGTTCTGGCCGTGCGCCTTCAGGAGATGTTCGGGCTGGCCGACACCCCGAGGGTCTGTCACAACACGGTGCCGGTGCTTCTCCATCTGCTCTCGCCAGCCCAGCGCCCCGTGCAGATCACCCAGGATCTGCGCGGCTTCTGGGAAGGCGCCTACCATGAGGTGAAAAAGGAACTTCGGGGCCGCTACCCCAAGCACCATTGGCCGGACGATCCCTGGCAGGCCCAGCCTACCAATCGGAGCAAACCCCGCAAATGAGTAACTGCCCAGCAGCACCGCATCTGCGTCGTTATCAGCCTGCTCATGAGCAATCGCACACGTCGCAGGCTTCTGCCTATCAGCTACGGCACTGCTGAACAGTTACAGTTCGGTGTTTTTTGAGCATTCCCGGCATTAAGTTGGATAGTTACAAATAAACGAGCCTTAAGAGTGGCAATTCCTTCGAGCTCTTCGTGTCCTTCGTGGTATATTTTTCTTGAAAAAACTTGAAAAAGGAGTGGCCCATGGAGCTTGAGGTTCCGGTAATCGGCATACTGCGCGGAGTGGAGGGTGGTTTTTTCGGCGAACTCATGGCCGTTTCTTTTGCCGCTGGTCTGACAGCCCTGGAAGTCACCATGAACACGGTCGGGGCTGAGGAAATCGTCAGGCAGTGCCGGCCTGCCGTGCCAGACGGCAAGCTGCTGGGCATGGGCACCATCCGCAATCTTGAAGAAGCCAGACGGGCCGTGGCCGCCGGGGCCATGTTTCTGGTGAGCCCCAATCTGGATCTGGAGGTGATCGCCTATGCCAGAGCGGCAGGCCTCCCCATTGTCGCCGGGGCCTTGACCCCAACTGAGGTCTACGCTGCCTGGGCTGCCGGGGCCGATCTGGTCAAGGTCTTCCCCTGCGGCGCCCTGGGCGGCCCAGGCTACATCCGCGATCTGCGCGGCCCTTTTGACCACATCCGTCTTGCCGCCGTAGGTGGGATAAGCCTTGCCAATCTAGCCGAGTATTTTGTCGCTGGTGCAGCAGCGGTGGGCGTATCCAGCAGCCTTTTTGGTGGCAAGGCCCTGCGGGAAAAAAATCTCGATCAAATCAGCGTGAACGTGAAAAATTTCATCAAGCATATTTGATTTTTCGCATTGACAATTTCGCTTTCTTGTCTTAAAAATGTCAACCATGTGGATTGAAAGGGAAATATCGAACGAACTCGCCGAAATTGCCGCTTCTTTTCCGGTCGTTGTGGTCGTGGGGCCGAGGCAGGTTGGCAAAACCAGCGTGATCGAGCGGACTTTTGCTTCTTTTGATTACGTCTCACTTGATGTTGCGGCCAACGCCGAAATGGCCGAAACCCGGCCTGATGATTTTCTTAAGCTCCATCCTCCTCCACTGATCCTTGATGAAATTCAGTATGCGCCTGCTTTTTTCAGACAGATCAAAACCCACGTCGACCAAAACCGGCCGCGCAACGGCCTCTTTATCCTTTCCGGATCTCAGAATTTCATGCTGATGCAAAGCGTAGCCGACAGCCTGGCAGGACGGGCTGCGGTCATTCCTTTTTCTGGGCTCTCCGGCCTGGAATGGCAGGCAGCACAAGGTTCAACGGATGATACTCTATGGCGTGAATTCCTTTGGCGAGGAGGATACCCCCGTTTGTGGGACGATCCAGATAAGCCTGTCTCCCGGGATCGCTGGTATCAAGGGTATCTTGCCACCTATCTCGAACGGGATGTGCGCAATCTTCTGCAAATCGGCAATCTTCGAGATTTTGAACGGTTTCTGCGGGCCTGTGCCGCCCGCTGCGCCCAAACCCTTAATATGTCCGAAATCGGTCGCGATGTGGGCATTTCAGCCACCACCGCCCGACAGTGGATCAGCGTTTTGCAGGCATCCAACCAGATCATCCTGCTGGAGCCTTACTACAAGTCCCTGGGCAAGAGACTGGTAAAATCGCCCAAACTCTACTTTACCGATACCGGACTTGCCGCCTTTCTCCTGGGGTTTACCTCGGCTGATGCACTGTGGAACAGCTCTTCGGTGGGGGCCTTATGGGAAAATCATGTAATCAGCCAATGGCAAAAATGGCGCGACTGGCATAATCCTGCCGCCTCACTCTGGTATTGGCGCGATCAGGGCGGAAACGAGGTTGATCTGCTGATAGAGTCCGATAACCGGTTGACAGCCATCGAGTGTAAACTGGCGGAACGGCCAAGCGGCCATGATTTGCGCGGTCTTTCCCGCCTGGAAGATTTTTACGGGATCTCAGTCATCGCCCATTCCTTCCTTGCCTGCACAACCAGGCAACCTTTCAATCTGCCCCCCAGGATCACCGCCGTAAGCGGCTGGACAACCTGGCCGCTTACGGGTTGAAAGGCCGGCAGGTGTGCTCCCATGATTTCATTAAGCATGTTTCATCGAGCATTGCCGCAAGGCAAAAGATCTGGTATAATCTCTTCCTTTACTTAGCATACTACGTCTTTTTAAGGAGACTTTCCCATGTTCAGACCGGAAATCAAAGTTATTGACTGCACTGTCCGCGATGGCGGCCTGATGAACAAATGGCAGTTCGACGACAAATTCGTTCGCGCTGTCTATCAGGGGCTTACCGAGGCCGGGGTCGACTACATGGAGATCGGTTATCTCAGTTCCGAATCCGCCTTTTCCCGTACAGAGGTCGGCCCCTGGAAATTCTGCGCCGAGGATGATCTGCTGCGGATCATTGGCGACAGTGAAAAGAAGATCAAGTTTTCGGTTATGGCCGACATTGGCCGTATAGACCACCACGATATCCTTCCCAAAAAGGAAAGCGTCCTCGACATGGTGCGGGTGGCCTGCTACGTCCACCAGATCGACAAGGCCATCGCCCTGGCCCACCACTGCCAGGACAAGGGCTACGAGACGACGATCAACCTGATGGCCGTCTCCACCGTAGGCCCACGGGAGCTGGAAGAAGGGCTTGACGATCTGGCCAGAAGCCGGGTGCCGGTCATCTATCTGGTAGACAGCTTCGGCGCCTTTTACCAGGAAGACATCGAGGTGCTGGCTAAAAAATACATGGAACGGCTGCCCGGCAAGACCATCGGCATCCACGCCCACAACAATCAGCAACTGGCCTTTGCCAATACCATCTCCTCGGTGATCTGCGGGATCAACTATCTGGATGCCACCCTCTACGGCATGGGGCGCGGCGCGGGCAACTGCCCCTCGGAGCTGCTGCTCTCCTTTCTCAAAAACCCCAAGTTCGATGTGCGTCCGCTTATCAAGGTTATCGAAGAGGAGATTCTCCCCTGGCGGGAAAAAATCGACTGGGGCTACTTTATTCCCTACATGGTCGGCGGGGTCATGAACCAGCACCCAAGGGCGGCCATGGCCTGCATGGAATCAGACAAGAAAAACCAGATTACCGAATTTTACGACCAGATGACCAGCGCCGCTTCTGGAATCTGATCTGGTAAGCGATCACAGTTTAGGATGCAGCGCTGCACTTGATTGTATACCTCGTGATTGGTTTGCTGATCTTTTCTGGCTTACGTCTGAGCCGCCGTCTGCGCCACAACCTCCAGGGCGGCCCCGGCAAACTCCACCAGATCTCCGGGTGCCAGCTGTCGGCCCCGCCGGGTTTCCACCTCGCCGTTGACCCGGGCCTCGCCCTCCTGGATCCGGGCCTTGGCCTCGCCGCCGGTATCCACCACCCCGGCCAGCTTAAGAAACTGTCCCAGCCGGATCATCCCGTCGCGCACTGCCACCTGTTCTCTGTCCATGCTCTGTGTTCCTTGTTTAAAATGGCGGAGCAATGGTCACCAGAATCCGCATATCAGTTTGCGCTCTTACCCCATGGGGCTCGCTGATGTCGCAGAGCAGCAGGTCGCCTGTCTGGGCCGGAAGGGCCTGCTCGTCCTTGCCCAAGAATTCCCCGCTTCCTTCCAGCACTAAAATGGAAAGCTGACCTTCCGTATCATGGGAATGCACCGGAAAAACCTGCCCGGCGCTGAGATTGAAATTCAGGATCCTGAACCAGGGTGAGTCGTGGATCAAGACCCTTTTCATGTTCCGGCTGTCAAAAATTCTGGTTTCGGCAAGACTTTTTTTCTCCATCATCGCGGCGTCTCCTGAGGGTAAATGGCAGACATCTTCCTGCCTCTCACTATACGATACCCGTCCCTTCCTTGCCTTGACCTGAATCAATAATCTCGCGTTGTGCCAGAAAAAAATGGCTTCTGGAAAAAGATCGGCGACCCATTTTGATGGTCTTGTAACAACTGAAAAACGTAACAGCAAAACACAGAGGAGTAAAGACAACATCTTGAAATAAAAGGGTTAAAACTTTGCGCCTTTGCGTTGAAAAATGAGTTATCAGATTGCCTCCTTTTTTTGCAACATTGGCGATACCAGGGCTCCTGCCGCGCGCGAGTCATTATTTGCGGTCGAGCATTTCCCTGATTTTTCGCAGCAGTTCAACGGGTTTGACCGGTTTCATGATTAGCTCTTCCTCTTCAAACTCGCCTTGTCCTTGAATAATGTTTGCGGTGTAGCCACTGGTAAAGAGGATTTTTGCCTTCGGTTGAATCTGCCTGATCCGCTCCGCTGCATTCTTGCCGTTCAGCCTGGGCATGATAATATCCATAAGGACAAGCTGAATCTTCGCCCTGTTTTTGATAAATTTTTCGACCGCGTCCTGCCCATCCTCAGCCAGGATTATGTTGTAATGGAAGTTGCTGAGTGTCGCCAGGACAACTCCACGCACATCTTCATCATCTTCCGTAACCAGAATGGTTTCCCCTCTTCCCTTTAAAAAAAGGGCCGGATCTGCGCTTTCTTCATCGTCGGCTTCAGGCGCACAGAGTGGAATATATACCCTGAACTCAGTCCCTTCTCCTGGTTTGCTGAAGACATTGATCAGGCCGTGGTGCTGCTTGACAATCCCATATACGATGGCAAGCCCGAGCCCTGTCCCTTTGCCAACTTCCTTGGTGGTAAAAAAAGGTTCAAATATCTTTTGCCGGGTTTCTTCATTCATTCCTTTGCCAGTGTCGGAAACGACAAGCATGACATGCTGGCCAGGCGTTCCATCGCCATGGGCCTTAATGAACAGGTGATCCAGCTCGCAGCGTTGCAGTTCAAGAGTCAACCGCCCTCCGCCGGGCATCGCATCTCTGGCATTGGCGGCCAGATTCATCATGATCTGTTCGATCTGGCCGCTGTCCGCTGAAACCGTAAGGGGTTCATCCGCCAGAATTATTTCAAGATGAATATCTTCGCCGATGATCCTCTTGAGGAACTTCTCAACATTATGGAGAATTGGCTTCAGATCTAATATCTGGAGGTTCAGGGGCTGCTTGTGGCTGAAAGCAAGGAGGCTTCTGGTCAGACGGGCTGCCCGTTCCGCCGCCGCATGCATCTGTTCGATATTGAGACGCACCGGGTTATCTTTCTCCGTGCGCATGAGGGCCAATTCGCCATAGCCTGTGATCACGGAGAGGATATTGTTGAAGTCGTGAGCCACCCCGCCGGCAAGTTGTCCTAGCACCTCCATTTTCTGGGAATGTCGGAGCTGTTCCTCCAGGTGCTTGCGTTCGGTGATGTCGCGGGAGATACCGATCAGGCCGACTATCTTGCCTTCATTATTATGGAAGGGGGTCTTGATAGTCTCCATGATCGTCTTTTTTCCGTTTGTCAGGGTTTGTGGCCGCTCATAGGAGCAGGACGCATTTGTGTTAATAGAATTCAGATCCGTTTTGCGAGAGAATTCCGCCATCTCGGGATCAGGAGTAAGATCAGATTCCGTGCGGCCAATAATCTGATCTTTGGGCTTGCCGATAATACTGGCGGCATAATTCTGGTTGCAACCCAGGTAAACGCCCTGCGTGTCTTTATAAAAAATCATGTCAGGGATGGCGTCCAGCATGCTCTGCAGAAATTTTTCTTTTGTTTTTAACTGCCTGGTGATCTCCCACCAGTAGACACCAACGAGAAGGGCGATAGCGCCAATATGAAGGCAGTGGCGCAACGGGGCAAATATCGGGGCATAACGATCATTGTTCAGATCGTTTACCGCCTGAAGCGCGTCATCTATGAAAAAGAAGAGAAAAGCAGTAAAAGCCAGCCAGGGGAAGCGGATCGAGCCGTTCTTTGCATACAGAAACGAACCAAGGATCACGAAGGTGACAAAGGCTCCTAACAGGCGGAATACCAGGTCGCCAGGAAAGTCATGAAAAGCAGCCCCGATAAAAAGGGCGCCATGCAGAGAGTCACGCGCCGTTGCCTCCAGGAAATTTATCCAGAGAGGGGCGATAACGAGATAGATTACTACGGTAAGGAGCGAGCTGCAGATCAGGAAAAAACGGGAGAAGCGTTCGAAGCTGAAATAGAAACGAAGAAAGGCGTAGCCCATGAGGATAATGGAAAGAATGGCCACCGCGTGTTCCAGCGGAGGGTAATAACGGAAGATAGTGGGGAAGGATATATACCCCCGAAAGCTGCCGTATTCGGCAGTGAACATGAAAAGTTCCCGGCTGGCGCCAACGGCGGCTGAAATCGAGAAATAAAGATGCCGTCGGTCTGCCGAGGTGCGCCACATCAAGCCGGAGACCAACAAAAGCACCACCCAGAAAAAGGCGGCCAGCAGAAAACGCACCACATTGTTGGCCGGATCCCCCGGGCCGCCGCCAAACTGGGTAAGAATCAGAAGCAGTTCCTGAAGCATGCGGGATCTCCTTAAAATGGGATGATGGAAATATCCAGATCCCTCAAAATCACATATCTTTGGATTGCTAACAGGGTCATAACTGTCGACAATGCTGGTGTTTATGCCGGTTTTATCGGTTTTTTGTCACAGGCCCAGATAGGGCCACAAGCCGGGAAGCATTGCCTGGATATCGTAGCAGAAGCAGAAGGTCAAATAAAGAAGAAAGCTTTCCGCTTGCGTTTTCACGGCCTGCCGCGCAGGGCAACAAGCAGTGGTTTTTCTGGCAGTGGTTGTTGGCGGGGTTGCGGGTTTCAGCGGGAAGCGAAACGGAAAAGGTGGGCCAGGATCTGGCCGCGCAGGGTCAGGAGAAAAATGAACGTCAGGCAGGAGCCGGCCAGCATGAGCCGGTTGACACGCAGGATGTCTCGTGGCTCGATGGGCCGAGTGGGCTCGCCGATGGCGGGTTTTTCCATCAGCTTGCCGGAATAGAGATTTGCCCCGCCCAACTGAACGCCAAGCGCCCCGGCCACCGCCGCTTCGGTATGACCCGAGTTGGGGCTGGCGTGCCTGAGGCGATCCCGCAGCAGAATAAAAAGTGAGCCTTTCGCCTCAAGGCGGAGCAAAAAGGCGGCGGCCGGGATCATCAGGGAGGTGAGCCGGGCCGGGATGAAGTTGGCCAGATCATCCAGCCGGGCCGCAGCCCAGCCAAATTTGCGATACCGCTCGTTTTTGTAGCCGAACATAGAGTCCATGGTGTTGACCGCCTTGTAGAGCATGGCCGCCATGGGCCCGCCCAGCACCGCAAAAAAGAGCGGGGCTGTCACCCCGTCCACCATGGATTCCGCCACCGACTCCACTGCCGCCCTCGCTATCCCGGCCTCGTCAAGATTGGCCGTGTCCCGGCCAACGATCATTCCCACCCGCCTGCGGGCCTCTGGCAGATTGCCTGTGTCGAGAGCCGCGTACACCTGTCGGCTGTGGCTGACCAGATCGCGGGCCGCGATGGTGGTGTAGAGCAGGAGGATGCTTGCTGTATTGCCCAGCCAGGGATGGAGGAGGTTTGCTCCGGCAAGCACAGCCCAGGTCGTTGCCACGGTAAATCCAAGAACCAGGGCGACGGTGCAGATCCCGGCCACAAACGGGGGGAGTAGGGCGCGGGTAAGCCGCTCGCAACCGGCGCAGACCGTGCCGATGATCCGCACCGGATGCGGCAGCCAGCGCGGGTCGCCGAGCAGCTGATCGAGAAGGATGGCGAGGAGGATCTGGTATTCGAGGGCGATCATTTTTTCAGCAACCGATAGATGGCGTCCATATCGATTTGGCTGCGCACCGCCGCCGCCAGCCGGTCAAAGGCCGGTTCCAGGTCGTAAGCGGCCTGCACTGTTTTAAGCGGATCAAGCCCCCGCCTTTGCCGCAACCGGTCGATGAACCAGCGCCGAAAGGGATCCGCGTCAAAGATTCCGTGTAGATAGGTGCCCCAGATTGTATGCCTCTGGTTGCCTGCTCCGCCGCTTTCTCCGTTGCTGAAGTGGATAATATCGCAGGTTTCGCTGGCCCGACTCTGGCCGTGGTGGATCTCATAGCCATGCACTTCAAGGCCCGAGGCGAGATGGACGCCGCTTTGCCGGGTCAGGGTTTTGTCTTTTTCGAGCACGGTGGCAAGTTCAAGCAGGCCTAAACCTGCCAGGGTCTCGCCGCCGGACTCAATCTGGTAGGGGTCGGCAATGCTTTGCCCCAGCATCTGAAATCCCCCGCAGATACCAATGATCTCCCGACCCTCCACGCTGTACTGTTTCAGGGCTTCAGCCAGGCCGGAGTGAAAAAGCCACTTGAGGTCAGCGATCACGTTCTTGCTCCCCGGCAGGATCACCGCATCCGCGCCCACAAGATCGGCCGGGGTTCGGGCGATTTTGACAAACAGATCCGGCTCGGCCAGAAACGGCTCAAAATCGGTGAAGTTCGAGATATGCGGCAGGTCGATGAGCGCCAGGGTGACATGCTCGCCCGCAGGCCGGTGCGGGCTGAAAAGCCCGGCCTTGAAATTCACCGAATCCTCTTCGGGCAATCCCAGGTTGGCCAGGTAATCAACCACCCCCAGCACCGGCTTGCCGGTTTTTTGCCCCATGTAGTCCAGGGCCTCGGCGAGCAGCGATTTCTGGCCCCGGAAGCGATTAACCACATAACCGGCAATCAACTCCCGCTCCCAGTCGTCCAGAATCTCCATGGTGCCGACAAAGGAGGCGAACACCCCGCCCCGGTCAATATCGCCAACCAAGAGAACCTTGGCTCCGGCATGGCGGGCCATGGGCATGTTGACGATGTCGTGAGCCTTGAGGTTCACCTCCGCCGGGCTGCCCGCCCCTTCCAGCACCATGACCTCGTATTCGGCGGCCAGCGAATCGTAGGCCGCCTGCACCGTGACAAAGACCTGGGGTTTGTAGGCCAGATAAGCGTCCACCGTCATGTTGCCCACCGGCCTGCCCAGGACAATGACCTGGCAGCCCGTGTCGCTTGAGGGCTTGAGCAGCACCGGGTTCATGCGCACATCCGGGTCGAGCCGGGCGGCCTGGGCCTGCACCACCTGGGCCCGGCCCATCTCGCCACCCTCGCGGGTGACAAAGGAATTGAGCGACATGTTCTGGGCCTTGAACGGGGCGACCCGCAAGCCATCCTGCAACAGGATGCGGCACAGGGCGGCGGTAAGCACGGATTTACCGGCGTTGGAGCAGGTGCCTTGAAACATGATGGCTGGGGTCTTGGTGATGGGCATGGTGTTCAGGCGCCTTTTTCAGTGAATCTTGAAAAAATCGCCGGATTTACAGCTAAGAATACGGCGTGAATACGCATTTCTGAATCCTGGGTATTTATCTTCTGCGTGAAAGAGACGACAAGGCAATTATTCAAGGTTTTTGGATTCGTGACAGCTTGTTTTTTTATATCCAAAGGGCATAAGTTTCGTATGAGCAGGCAAGCTGTTCAACTCAGCTTTAACGCAGAGGCGCAAGGCAGCAAAGTTTTAATCCTTTAATTTTAGCCCGTTGTCTTCGCACTCTGTGTTTTGCCGTTATCCAGAGGTCATTTATGTCCAGTTCCTGAAGGCGATTATTCTTACTTCTCTTCGCTTCACTTTGCAAGAAAAGGGGGCCGTTTGATGTTCAGATTTTTTGGCATTTATATCCTGTTTTCAGAAGATGAGGCGTTTAATGTCGCATAATGGGAGAGTTGTAAACAGAAACCAGGGGAAGAAAGAGGTTGATTAGTTCGAAAACATGGGGAGTTACCAGGTGTTTCTTTAATTTTCTACAAAATGCCAGAATTAAGTGGTTCATGTGAGAAAAATGTGAGTTTCTCTTCGTATATTTACTGAGTTCGTTGTTTTTGTACCCTGAGAGAAGTTAAAGCTGGGAAGCAGGGCGCAAAAATGACAAGCCAAGTGAGCCTCTTGCAAAATGAAAGGGAGTATCCCCCAAAAACAGCGAAGCGGCACAGCCTCCGAAACTGCTGGGGGCTGTCCGGTTATCGCAGCCCTGGTGGTTCTGTCTGGCAGACTACAGCCTGGCAGGCTAAACAACCTGAACAGCTATGAGGAAGTGAAATGAATCTAATCAAGATTGCGGCAATTCTGCTGATCGTGGTCGGGGCGCTGAGTCTGGTGTATAGCAACTTGAGCTATAGCACGGAAATTTATGAGGTAAAAATGGGATTGATTGAACAGCTGGAACAGGAAGGGCAGGAATGCAATATCTCCTTTTGGGCTGGCATAATAGCCCTTGAGATTGGCAGCGCTCTTCTGCTTTTGGGATACAAGAAGGTTCAGACTTAATGGTCTTTTGGCTATCATTGAGATTTGCGCGTCTTCCGCAGCCCGTTACGAGCCATGCCGGGATGATAGAATGTCCGAAAGTCATGCCTGACCCCGTTGTTTCCCGTTGTTTCCCCTGTTTCAATCTCAATCTCTTTGAACGACGGGATTTACTGGCTTTGCTCAAGCCGCCAGAGCCACAACTTGTTAAATGTAGGCAGTTTTCTCTTTTTTAAAAACTATGAGACAGCAGTGACTCAAAATAAATAATTAAAGGAGAGATGAATGAAACAGCATCTAAATGTTTTTTTAAACTACGTCGATATCGGCTTATCGTTTTTTACTAATTGCTGTCTTATATTTCAGACCCTGGTTGTTTTGTCGTTTTTTGTTGTTCAACCCGCATTGGCTTCCAATGATCAAGGATTTAATGACTACGCCAAGGCACAGATCGGCATCAAGAGATCATGTCAGCCTTTAGTCAGAAAGTATGAATCAGTGTGTGGAGCAAACTTTTCTGATGATAGTAAGGATGAAGGTGGGCATACTTCGAATAAATACGATAATCGTAGCAAAGAAGATGCATGTACAGATTTTCCAAAAAATGAACGCCCCATGGTGCAGGAAGGCCAAATTATTTCAGTTACATTACAGCAGGCGTATATTAAAGATTTTTGCGAGGGGTGGATTAAGAGTACTCGAGGTGAGATTGCTGCCGTTGGTCGTATAGCTGAACAGGATAGCGGCACTGACTTTGACTTCTCATCCACTGGGATGAACCGTGGCCGCCTTATCTACTATTCGGATGGAATCCAAAAAGGTCAATTTCTTAACTTTAGTCAGTTACCGATATATGGACCAATTGAATATAAAGGCAAATCTCTGCTGCTTGAATTCCATATTTTGGAACTAGACAAACAGAATAATGCCCAAGTTGTAGACTTATTGAGCGCAGCTGCAAACCTGGGCGCAAAGGCCTATCCGCCTGCGTCACCTATACTTAACATTTTGGAGACCATAGGGAGCGGACTCCTTAAAGCACAAGACAACGATTTAGAATTTCGATATCACGCTTCCCTCGTTTCCGACGATGAATCTCTCAAGAATCTTGAAAATGGGCGACTGGAGTATGGCAATTATGTCTTTGTCAAACTGCCTTACTCAAATCATCAAAAGCCTGATATGCAAGATAAACAAGCCCCCTGGGAAGCATTGTGGTTTAATCAAAAGAATGGCCGCTTGTATAAAGACATTGACTGCTCAGTCCTTGATCTTGATCACACATATTTCACTGTTCAAATAAACCGTGCTAAAGAGGAGGCATCACTTAACGCTGAAAATACATTTGCAAATTTTATGAAAAAGCTTGATGAACAGGCCAAAGCGAGTGTTCAAGAGAAGGTTGAGATAATTGAGAAACTTAAAAATACTGTCACGGAAGACAAATCTTACCGCGATGGCATGAAGCTTATCGAGCATGCTGAACAATTCCGTTGGGGTCTTAAAGACAAGGTGCGGTGCGTAAATGCCTTGAAAGACACTTTAAAAACAAACATGGAGAAACTGATTGATGACATCGCTGCATCGTTATCCCCCGCAGTAATGGCTACACCTGCTGGACGCAAGTTTGCTGAAGATAGAACGCGGCGGCTTGTAGTATCTATTGATAGATTGATAGGTGATGGAACTATCTTACCTCAAGCGTTTGATGCGAATAGTATCAAAGGAAAGCTATCTAGGCCAACGGAAAATATTTGTGGTCATTGAAGAAGTGTTTGGGGAACCCCCGGGGTTCAGGTTAGACTTTCGGACATTCGCACCCCTAACTCACAAAGCTTTACGGTCACTGCTGTCTCATAGTTTTTAAAAAAGAGAAAACTGTCTACATTTAACAAGTTGTGGCTCTGGCGGCTTGTCAGCGCCAGGGTCGTGTCAGCGCCAGGGTCGGGTTAGACTTTCGGACATTCGCACCCCTAACTCACAAAGCTTTACGGTAATTCCTTTGGCCAAAAGTCTAACTGAAGAATGTCCGAAACTCTAACCTAACCGTTTAAGCCAGTGAGCCATTCATTCTGTGCGCAAATCAATGAAACGATCAGCAGGGACACTAAACACGGTCGCAAGTTTTTTCGCCATGGCAAGGCTGATTGGCCGAATGCCGTTTTCCATGTTCGACACCTGTTGCCTTGGAATTTCACCCAGCATCTTGCCGAGTGCCGCCTGGGTTAATTTATGGTTCTCACGGTAGATTTTTAGCGTATCGCCGGGCATCATCGCCGCTTTGACAGTTTTATACCAGTCAGATTCAAAGGCCTCTACCGTCTCGGGATCATCATCGGTTTCGACATGAAAATCTTGTCCGTATTCGGCGCGGAGTAAATTTATTACTTTATCTGGGATGTCACCGCGCAATCTGATTTCAGTATGGGGCGTTCTCACGGCTGCCTGCATAGTACACCTCGATTTTAATGGCTTCGTCCTCCCATTGCCAGCAAGCCACCCATTTATGTCCAAGGTGGCAATGATAGCGGCCTTTTCCTATCCCGCTAAAATTCGGCCATGAAGGTAACACCGGGCCTATATCGCGAAGATCGTCAAGCAGGATGGCCAATTTTGCCTGTATAAGCTGCGGCATTCTTGCCGCATTTTTCAGAGCGGCCTTCTTGATGACAACTTCGTAGCTCATGATCGACATGTAAACATTTTTTATTTACATCGCAAGTGAAAAAATGTGTGGTATGGGTTAAGTCTGCTTTCTGCCTTATGACTTTTGTGGTCAGACCTGACATCTTGACCTTCACTTTCATTATTCCCGACAGTTACCTTTGCTGAAAATAACCAGGTTGCGGGCCTTGCCGGAAAAGGGCAGGGTCAGTTTGACAATCTCTTGCAGGCGGTAGGGGCTGTCCGGCTGGGTTAGCCGCCAGGCAGCTATTTCCTCTTCGGCCCGGGGGCCTTTCATGCAGATTACCTGGCCGCCTGCCGGATTGACCGCGGCGGTGTGCAGGAGAAACTCGGCGATGCTGGTGAAAGCGCGGCTGGTGATGATCGGCACGGAAAGGGTTGTTCCCGCCACCTCGGCGGAATTTTTTTCCAGACGGCCACAGAGTACTTCGATATCTTTTAAGTTCAGGGTGCGGATGACGTGCCGCAAGAAAGAAACCCTTTTCTGACGCGGCTCCACCAGGATCACCGGCAGCTCAGGCCGGGCCGCCTTGAGGGCCAGTCCGGGAAATCCCGCGCCAGCGCCGATGTCGAGGAGGGGTAGCTGTATCTCCCCCAGCGGAGGGAGAACTCGAAGCAGGGTCAGGGAGTCAAAAAAATGGCTCTCCCAGATCTCGCGGATAGGTGCCTTGGCCACCAGATTGATCCTGGCGCTCCAGCGGAGCAGCTCGGCGCAGTAAGCTAAAAGCCGCTCGCGGGCTGGCCCGTCAAGGGTGAGACCCATGGCGGCGAGGCCCGTATCTAATTCATCTTTGCCTTGTGGATCGCTCATATCCAGTTTGTCAGCTTCAATCCTGGTATTCTGCCGAAATGCCTTTGATTATTGGTCACCAGAGTGAGATTGCGGGTAAGCGCAGTGGCGGCGATGATCAAATCCAGGTCGGCAAGCCGCAAGCCTTGAACCTCCAGGGTTGCCTTCATTCTACCAAAGGTTTCAACCGTTTCCGGGCCGGGGGGCAAAAGGGTAAATGAACCTTCTATGGTTTTGAGTTTGGCCAGATTAGCTTCGACATTCTGTGACTTGTAGGCGCCATAGTAGAGTTCCATCATGGTGATGGTGCTGAGATACAGGGGGTCGTGCAGGTGAGCGCGGAGATTTTCCACCACTCCGGTCTGTCCTTTCAGGGCATAGATTACCGTGTCGGTGTCGAGAAGAAACATTACAGTCCTCCGGCAAGCCGTTGGCTGTTTTCGCGGGTATTTCTGATTTCGGCAACAATCTCCTTGGCCTGACGGGGGTCTTCCCATGAGCCGGACAGTTGCAGAAGCACCTCGGCTGGGGACGGCGTGGAACGGAATACCTTCTGTAAAGAAAGATGCGCCTTGACCAGAAAGATTATCTCCTGGCTCACCGATCTGTTTTCTGTTGTTGCCAGTCTTTTCAATTGCTCGTACAGGCCGTCATCGATTCCTTTCACTTGCAGATTCGCCATTATTTCCTCCTTGTTAGCAGATACACAGGCATTTTCATGAAATAGTAAGAAATTGTCATGACGTGGTCAAGCAAAAAAGCAATTGCAGGCTCTACCAGTCTCCGCCTGAAAAGTGACGCAATCAAGGCCAGCAGCTTAACCTGTATGTTTCGACAAAAACAATCATCTGCTAATCTCTCTGTGGAATTTTCCGATGGGCCAGGGTGAGTCCGGTCAGAACAAAGGCCAGGGCCGCCAGATTAACATTATAAAAGACCAGCCCGGCCAGGCTCGCCACCAGGGCCAGGGCGCACAGGCACACCGAGTTGCGCCAGAGGGCAAGCCCGGCCAGGGTAATGCTTGCCCAGGCAAAGACCTGATTGTACATCAAGCGGCCGATCAGCGAGCGAATCAGGCAGACGGGCTTATCAGGAGTGTCCGTGCACACCCCCACCAGTTGTTCCGAGATAAAGATGCCCTGACGGATGGCGACCAAGGCGGCAAAGGCGGTAAGCAGCAAAAGAGCAAAGGGCAGCAGGGGGCGCAGCGAGGCACCCCGGCTCTCCCGCCAGAGGGGCCAGGCCAGCAGCAGGCAGATAACCACCCAGATATCGGCCTGCCAGTTCAGCGGGGTTTCATTGCTGAAAATTGCCACCGCTCCCAAGGCGAGCAGCAGGGAGCTGAGCCGTTCGAGCAGGCCCGTGGTCGCCTGGTCGTTTTGCCTGCGAGAAAACCAAAAGTAGGCAAGGGCGGGAATGACAAAGGCAAAATTATTGAAGCTCCGGTAGCGGGCGTCCAGCACCAGGCTGACTACGGCGATCAGGGCGCAGGCCACCACCCCCAGCCGCAGGGCGCCGTTTACCGCCGCCGGGCTGAGGTGGGACTTGCCGCGCAGAAAATCCAGGGAGTCATCGAGGCTTAAGTGAGCGGGGGTGATACCAGAGGCGATGGCTTTCAGAGCCAGCAGGTAGACCCCGACCGCCAGCGAGAGGACGAAAAAGGCCCAGAGATATTCAAAATTGTTGGTGGAAATAAGGGAAAATTGCTGTCCTTGCAGCACGATCAGGATGGCCCCGCCAGCCATAGCCGCAGAAAATCGCAGCCAGCGGGCCGCGCCCATGCCGTAGTGGCGGCGGGCAATGAGCAGAGTCAGCAGGGCAAGCGTGGCGGATTGGGCAAAAAGCAGCCGCCAGTTGGGGAAATTGGAGGCCGGCCCGGAAAGAACATGTTTGTCGATCCGCTCCGGGCTGTACAGGCCCCAGTAGCCGCCTACCGCCCCTTCCTTGATGCGCTTCCACGGCTGGTCAAAGGCCTCGATCAGGTTGTACTGCCAATGTTCCTGCTCAGCCAGAGCAATGAAGCCCCGGATAAAACGGGCCTGATTCTCCAGACTGGGCAGCGCCCCTTCCCGCATGCGTCCCTGGGAGGGCCAACCGGTTTCGCCGATGAAGATTTCCTTGCCCGGAATTTTTTGGCCGATCTCTTCCCGGATCTTTTTGATATGGGCCATGGCCGCGCTGATGGCAACCGGGTTATCCTCCCAGTAAGGCAGGATGTGAATCATGATGAAATCAGCAGCCTGGGCCACCTCAGGATGTCTGAGCCAGAACTCCCAGACATCGGCATAGGTGACCTGCACCCCCGGCAGGTCAGTCTTGATCTGGCGGATGTATCCGGCCAGCTGTTCTCCGGTGATCTCCCGGCGGAGCAGGGCCTCATTGCCCACCACCACCGCCCGGACCACAGCGGGATACTGACGGGCCAGGGCGATCAGCTTGTCAATCTCCTGTTGATTGAGCTTGGGATCCGCGCCGATCCAGGCGCCCAGCAGCACCTGCATGCCATGTCTTGCCGCGTATTCCGGCACCGCCTCAAGCCCGGCTACCGAATAGGTGCGGAGGCAGGAAAAACGCCGGGAGAGAATGGCCAGATCCGTATCTATCCGGGCCGGGGAAATGGTCAGGCCCTGGGCAAAATCAAAAGGAGACTGATCCTTTTCAAAGGGCGCGTAGGACACGCATTGCAGGGGGTGATCAGGAGCAAGTTCCGCTTCCGGAATCTGGCGCGGCAGGCCGATTCCGTACCAAAAGCCAAAGATCGCGGCCAGGGCCAGAGCATAGGCAAGGGTTGTTCGCAGGATGGTCATAGGTTTGTCAGCCGGTGTTTTTTATAAGTCTTATACGTCCTATAGGACCTATGATAATTGTTGAAATCGCAAAAAGTCGCGATTACAACGGGTATCACTTTTCAACTCTTTGATCTTATGTCACGATCCTGTTAACTTTTTCCTTTTTTACAAGTCCATCAGAATTGAAACCAAGCTCTTTTGTACTCTGCGCTGGTTTAACGGTCAACGGCATTCCTGCGAATTATGGCGATAGCGGGTTGGATTGCGGGGATCCTGGTGGATGAGGACATCGGCCTGAGGAAAGGCTGCCATGATGGCAAGCTCCACCTCTTTTGTCACCCGGTGCGCTTCGACAAGGGGCAGGGATTGATCAAGATCGAGATGGAGCTGAACCAGCATGATCTGCCCGGACTGCCGGGTACGCAGTTCGTGCAGGCCGAGTACCTCTGTGTTGGCCAGGACGATATCGCAGATGTATTGGCGGGTTGCTTCTGGAAGCTCATGATCCATGAGAACAAGCATGGCTTGCCGCCCGATCTGCCAGGCGTTGTAGAGGATATAGCTGGCAATGGCGAGGGCGCCCAGTGGATCCAGCAGGGGCCAGCCAGAGGCGGCAAGAAACAGGGCGCCAATGGTGGCGGTGTTGGTGAACAGATCGGATTTATAATGCAGGGCGTCGGCGCGGATGGCGGAAGAATTGGTCCGTTTGATGACATAGCCCTGAAAGGCCAGAAGCGCCAGGGTGGCGCCAATGGCAAAGACCATGACCCACAGGCCGACACTGACCTCTTGCAGGGGTTGCGGGTGGTTAAGCCGTTCGGCGGTGTGCATGAGCAGGAAGATGGCTGAACCGGCAATAAAGCAGGCCTGGCCGAGTCCGGCCAGAGATTCTGCCTTGCCATGGCCAAAATGGTGATCTTCATCCGCGGATTTCAGCGAATAGCGCACCGCCAGCAGGTTGATCAGCGAGGCGGCCGCATCCATGAGTGAGTCCACCAGGGAGGCCATGATGCTTAGGGAACCGGTCATAAACCAGGCCGCACCCTTGACGGCGATGAGTATTCCCGCTGTGGCGGTGGAGGCATAGGTTGCCAGCCTGAGCAGGCGGGCGGTATTGGCGGGAATGGCCGCTTTCATGAAAGGTTCTGCTCCTTATTGACAGTAGTCACCCGCTGTCTGGCTTTGGTTGCTCAGCGCCGGTTGCTGTTGCACTGGCAGGTCTGGGTGATGGCGAGGTCGAGGCTGCTGAAAAAATGCAGGGCCTCCGGGTCGTTTGGGTTTTGTTGGAGCCTGGCCTCGTACAGGGCGAAAAGCCGGGTGAGTACATGGGCCAGTTCTGCCTCTGGCACGGAGCCCAGGTTATCCCATATCTGCGCGGTGTTCATGTTCTGACCGGCTCCACGGCGCCGGGCTGATTCCCCCGGTTATGATCCCTGGCCACCAGCATGTAGATCGAAGGCACCACAAAAAGGGTGAACAGCGTGCCCACGGCCATGCCGCCCACCAGCACCAGACCGATGGAATTACGGGCCGCTGCCCCGGCGCCGCTGACCAGGGTCAGGGGGAAATGCCCGGCCACCGTGGCGGTGCTGGTCATGAGGATGGGGCGGAGGCGGGTCAGGGAGGCTTCCCGGATGGCGGCCAGCTTGGGCTGCCCCTGCTCCTGGAGGGTGTTGGCGAACTCGACGATGAGGATGCCGTTTTTTGCCACCAGACCGACCAGGGTCACCAGCCCCACCTGGGAATAGATGGTGAGGGTGGTGGTCCAGCCGTGAGTCCAGAAAGGCACATTGGGATCGGGAATCTTGAGAAAGGTGAAGAGCAAGGCCCCGAACATGGCCAGAGGCACTGAACCGGCCAGGATGACAAAGGGGTCGCGAAAGCTGTTGAACTGGGCGGCCAGAACGAGAAAAATCAGAACCACGGCCAGACCGAAGGCGGGGAGAAACTTGCTGCCCTCGCTGCGCAGCTGGCGGGATTCGCCTGTGTAATCAAGAACATAGCCCTTGGGCAGAATCCTGGCGGCCTCGTCCTCCAGATAGCGCAAGGCCTCATCCAAGGGGCGCACCGAAACGCCGCTGATCTTGACCGCGTTGAGCTGCTGAAAGCGGTTTAAGGAGCGGGGCGCCGTGGAGTTTTTGATGGTGGCCACGGTGGCAAGCGGCACCAGCTGGCCGTTGGGGCCGCTGATATAGATCTTTTTCAACTGTTCCGGGTTAAGGCGGTCGATCCGGGCGATCTGGGGGATGACCTTGTAGCTGCGTCCGGCAATGTCGAAGCGGTTGACGAAGTTGCCGCCCACCATGGCGCCGAGATCAGCGCCCACCTGTTCAAGGCTGAGACCCAGATCCGCCACCTTCTCACGGTCGAGGACGAACTCCGCCTGAGGCTGGTCGATCTTCATGTCGATAACCGGCGGGAAGGCGAACATTCCACTCTGCATGGCCTTTTTTTGAATCTGCTGAGCAAATTCCAGAATCTGCGGGGCCTCCGCCGTGGAGGCCAGGATGAATTCCACCGGAAACTGGCCGCCGCCGGGCAGCGAGGGCCGCAACACCGGGAAGATCCGAATGCCGGGCAGGGCCTGCAATTTCTTCTGCACCTCGGGCATGATCTCAAAAACCGAACGCTGGCGCTGATCCCAGGGCTTGGCGACCATGCCGCTGAACCCGGAAGTTGGCTGGGTGAGCTGGAAGGTAAATTCCGTTTCCGGCATGGAAAGAAAGATCTTGTTGGCCGCAGCGGCATAGGCGCTGGTCTGATCCAGGGTGGAATTGGCTGCGGCGTCCACGATGCCAAAGATAACTCCCTGATCCTCGTTGGGGGCCAACTCCTTGGCCGACATGGTGAACATGGGAATGCTGAGCAGGCTGATGACGAGCCAGACCAGATAAACCGCAGGTCTCGCCGCCAGGGTAGCATCCAGGGCGCGGCCATAGGCCCCGCGCAAGCGGGCAAAACCACGGGCGATCCGGCCCGCCAGACCATGCTCTTCCAGGCCTGGCTTGAGCAGGTAGGCCGACATCATCGGGGAAAGGGTCAGGGCTACTATCCCGGAGATGGTCACCGCCCCGGCCAGGGTGAAGGCGAATTCCCGAAAGAGCGAACCGGTAAGCCCACCCTGGAAGCCGATGGGCGCATAGACTGCGGCCAGGGTAATGGTCATGGCGATGATCGGCCCCACCAGTTCGCGGGCCCCTTGCAGGGCTGCGTCCAGCGGCGACTTGCCCTGGCGGAGGTGGCGTTCGACGTTCTCCACCACCACGATGGCGTCGTCCACCACCAGCCCCACGGAGAGGACGATGGCCAGCAGGGTCAACAGGTTGATGGAAAAGCCAAAAACCTGCATCAGAAACAGACCGCCGATGAGCGACAGAGGGATGGCCACCACCGGGATCAGCACCGAGCGCATGGAGCCGAGGAAGAGAAAAATGACCACCATCACGATGAGCAGGGTATCGCCCAGGGTTTTCAGCACCTCGTTGATGGCGTTGTCGATGTAGGCCGTGGCATCGTAGGCGATGCGCCCCTTGAGTCCGGTGGGCAGATCTTTCTGGATATTGGCCATTTCCGCGCGAACCAGCTTGATCATGTCCAGCGAATTGGCATTGGGCAGGGGCCAGATCCCCATGAAGGTGGCGGTCTGACCGGAAAAGCGCACCTCGTTGTCGTAATCCTCGGCCCCCAGCACCACCTCGCCCACGTCACCCAGACGGATGCTGGCCCCGTTTTCTTCCCGGATCACCAGGCGCTTGAATTCCTCCACCGAACGCAGATCGGTATTGGCGGTGAGATTAACCTGGATGAATGCCCCCTTGGTTCGGCCAAGGGCGGCCAGGTAGTTGTTGGCGGCCAGAGCCCGGCGCACCTGGGCCGGGCTGACGTTGTAGGCGGCCATCCGTTCGGGCTTGAGCCAGACGCGCATGGCAAAGGTGCGGCCCCCACGGATATCGGCGCGCTGTACGCCCGTGATGGCGGAAAGACGGGGCTGCACCACCCTGGTCAGATAGTCGGTGATTTCGTTCTGGCTAAGAACATCGGAGGTAAAACTAAGATAGGCTGCGGCAAACTTGCTGTCTGCCGATTCGATGTTGATCACCGGCACCTCGGCCTCGGGCGGCAGGTCGCGGCGAACCTGATCCACCTTGGAGCCGATCTCGGCCAAGGCCTTGGTCGCATCGTAGTTGAGCTTCAGGCGGACGTTGATGGTGGAAACGCCCTGGGCGCTCTGGGATTCCAGATAATCAATGCCATCGGCTGCGGCAATGGCCCGCTCCAGCGGGGTGGTGATGAAGCCCCGCACCAGCTCGGCATTGGCGCCAATATAAACAGTGGTCACGGTGACCGCCGCATTCTCGCTGCGGGGGAACTGGCGGACATTAAGACTGCGCAGGGCCTGCAAGCCGGCGATAATGATGAGCAGGCTGATCACCAGGGCAAGCACCGGACGGCGGATAAAGAGATCGGTGAAGTTCATGGGCCTTGGCTCAATAAATCAACTGTTATCAGGCTTGGGATCAAGGCTGAATTTCTGGTTCAGGGCGTTGTCCACCACCACTGACTGACCGTTGCGCAGCTTGAACACCCCGGAACTGACCACGGTGGCCCCGGTCTCAAGACCAGAGGTGACGGCGACGAAATCGCCGCGCCTTTCTCCCAGGCGGATGAACTGCTGGCGCACCGCTAGAGCGGGCCTGCCGGTTTTTTCATCTTTCTTTTCTGCAACCACGAAAACCGAATCGCCGTAGGGCGCAGGAAGCACGGCGGTGGCGGGGATGGCCAGCACCTGATTTTTGCCGGGCAGGGCCACGGCCACCGTGGCGAACATGCCGGGACGCAGGCGTTCTCCACGGTTAGCCGCCGTGGCCTGCACCCGCACGTTGCGGGTGGCGCTGTCAGCCTGCGGGTTGAGGGCGGTGATCCTGCCGGTTACGGTCTGGCCGGGCAGGGCGTCGCAGGTTATCCGCACCGGCAGGCCGGGCCTGATTCTGGCCAGTTCCTGCTGGGGCAGCATGAAATTGATGAAGATTGAATCTAAAGACTGAAGGGAAACAATGGGTTCCCCTTCCTTGAGGATCTGGCCCAGATTGACCAGACGGATGCCGAGACGGCCAGAGAATGGGGCGCGAATGGTTTTTTTGGCAATGGCCGCCCGGATCGTCTCGGCCTGGGCTATAGCCTGCTTGACTTTCGCTTCGGCGTCGTCGTAAGCGGCCCGGGAAACAGCGTTTGTTTCAACGAGCAGCCGAAGCCGCTCAAAATTGAGCCTGGCCAGCGCGGCTTCGGCCTCCGCCGCCTGCAACTGCGCCTCTTCGGAAGAGGTGTTCTGCCTGAGCAGGAGGTCGCCTTTTTTTATCAGGGCGCCCGAAGTAAAATCGAGACTGGTCACCTTGCCGGGCAGTTCCGCAGAAACGCTTACCCCTTGCACTGCCTCCAGCGAGCCCACGGCGGGCAAGGTGGTTTCCCAGGAGTCCTGTTGGGCCTGGGCTGTGGTTACTGTTTCCGGCGGCGGAATAAAACGGTCTTTGCCGCCTGTCATCTTGAAGATCTGCAAGCCTTTGATGCCGGCAAGAATGCCGATTATCAGCAGCAGGCCGAGAAGGGAAAGAAGGATGCGTTTTTTCATGGGCGGCATTCTTTAAGGAGGGTGGCTAATGGATTATTGAGGGATAAGCCGAGGTTCAACAAATAATTTTGGCCCTTTGTCTGACCAAAACGGCATAAGGGGCCGTAAAGAAACGCTCATAATGATAATTCATTCTTAACGGCCCCTAAATCAAATACATATTTGACTTATCCCTCAGGTCGCGTCAAGGGTTTTTTGGCTTCTCCCTGAAAGAGTGAAGAGAACAATGGTCAAGAGGATCAGGCCCACCAGCATGCTCCAGTACGGCCCCGCATCCGGTCAAGCAGGGCGCAGATCAGCCCCACCCCAATGATGGTTAGGAAAAGACCGGTGCTGAACCGCACGGCGTACCAAGGAGTTCATTACTTTTTGCCTTCGGTAGAAGTCTGGGCAAGGCCCATTTTGCCAAGCCAGGCCAGGGCCTCATTTTTGGTTGGTACCTTGCCCACGCATTTGATCTGGCCGTCGATAATCACCGCCGGGGTGGAGAAAACCCCGAACTTGGCGATCTGTTGAAAATCGCTGATTTTTTCGATGGTGGCGGCAATCCCGCTTTCCGCCACCGCCGCTTGCATGAGCTTTTCGACCT
>Ga0156773_150_pt1 | contig 28983 bp, 27 predicted proteins | sample RifOxyD3_FD_110723 | JGI IMG/M metagenome (GOLD analysis project Ga0156773, IMG submission 110723) | Deltaproteobacteria bacterium RIFOXYD12_FULL_55_16 | reverse complement strand
TTGCCTACTTTCTCCTCAAAATTCACCAACACTGCGGACTACTTAACCCGAGGCTGTCAACTTAAACACGAATGAACCAAAATATTGGTCTCGTGGTGGATTCATTGAGTGATAAAAATAAAAATAATAACAAACAGGTAAACCCCCGGCAGAGCCGGGGGTTTACCTGTTTGTTATTATTCATCTCTTGTTGTCACTTGGGTGAACCACTAAAAATGAGGTTCGAGTCCCGTAGGGGTCACCAAGTGAGAAATCAAGGACTTAGCCGTTTTCGGTTAGGTCCTTTTTTTGTCTGGTGGTTTTCTTCTGAAAAACCGGGAAGAGAATTCAAGGCAGATCGCACTGATTCCAGCTCTCTGATGTCCCTTCTCTATAGTCGAAAGATTCTTGTGCCGGATTTATCTGCGGATCAGCACCGGGGTGTGCCGGTCTGTGTGGCGGTAAATCTAGTACAGAATTCTTGAACCAGAAGCAACCTGGCGTGTAAGGCCAATTTGAAGTAAACGGGACTAAGCATCAGTATGCTGATGGCTATTTTGGGGGTCATGTCTTTTCCTCCCTTCTCCTTTGCGTTTGTTTTTTTTCATGCAATAATTGAACCATAACTTTCGTGAAAATTTTCTCGTGTTCTTTTAGCATGTTATCGGTGCATGAAGGAATAATTGTCATGAGGTTAATAAATTTGGGGGCAAATGTTGGGTGTTTTGCCATATTAGTTGGGGAGGATTGGGCAAAAAAAGAGAGGTTCTTATGATGATAAGGAATGCGGGTTAGTTGGGGAGGAACAATCTGGCGGTTGTGGGCGGGGTGGTTTTCAGCCATTTCAGCAGGCCTCGGGCGGCGAGGTAGCCGGTGCTGAAGGCGCCCTGTAGCAGATAGCCACCGGTTGGCGCTTCCCAGTCCAGCATTTCTCCGGCGACAAATACCCCTGGCAGGTTACGGAGCATGAGGTCTGGAGTTACCTCGGCAAAGGTGATGCCCCCGGCTGAGGAGATTGCCTCGGCCAGAGGCCGGGTCTTGCTGATGGGGATCAGGAGATTCTTTAGGTGTCCGGCAAGAGCCATCGGGTTTTTCAGTTCTTCCGGGGAGCAGGTTTCGCGGAGTAATGAATAGGCTGGCCCGGTAAGGTGGATGGCCTTGCGCAGGAAGTTGGCAAGACTCTCCTTGCCGCGCCGTTGCGCAAGTTTTTCCAGAATCCGCTCTTGAGGGAGATCGCGCTTGAGATCGAGGAAAAGAGGGACTGGGCAGGTTTCTTCCAGCCGGTCGCGGATAAGGGCGCTCAAGGCGTAGACGGGCCCTCCTTCCAGGCCATGGGCGGTTATCATTATATCGCCGCTGGCCTGCTGATCACCGCAACGGAGCAGGACATTTTTGAGGGGTTTGCCGCTAAAGTGGGTACGGAAATGTTCTGACCACGTCACTTCAACCCCGCAGTTTGTCGGGCGGAAGGGGGCAAGTTGGATGCCCCAGGCGGCAAGGATTGGAACCCAATTTCCATCGGAGCCGGTTTGGGGCCAGCTTGCTCCCCCCAAGGCAAGGAGCAGGGCTGTGGCCGGAAATTCGAGAATTTCACCGGTTTCGGCAAGAAAGAGAGGTGCGCCTGCCTGGGAAAATCCCTGCCAGCGATGCTGATAGTGAAAGGCAACCCCGCATCTGCCCAGGGTTTCAACCCAGATCTTCAGGATATCGTGGGCGGTGGCATCCTTGGGAAAGACCCGGCCGCTGGAGCCGATAAAGGTTTCCACCCCGAGTTCGCGCAGCCAGGCGCACAGATCGTGAGGTGAAAAACCGGCCAGGATCTTCTGGAAGATTTCGGCATTGTTCCCGTAGCGGCTGGCAAAGATCGCGGCTGGTTCCGAATGGGTCAGGTTCAGCCCCCCGCGGCCGGCAACCAGAAATTTACAGCCAGCCGAGGCCTTGGTGTCAAAAATATCTACCGCGAGGCCGGCCTTGTTCAAGACGGTGGCGGCCATGAGTCCTGCCGGGCCACCGCCGATCACCGCCACCCTGGTTTCATTTTTCATTGGCGGTTTGTTTCTTTTTTTGTTCCAGCGCCTTGATCCGGTCAGTAAGCGCTTCACTTAAAGTTACCCTGCCCTCAAGCACACAACCTGGCCGACCGGGAATACAGTCCTGTTTGAGCATCAGACACTTGTCGTCATTGTAGTCGTAGTTTTTGCAGGAAAAGCTCATAGCTGAGGAACCTGGTGTGATTTGCTGTGCGATCTTCCAAACGGGCAGGATCGTTTCTCTGTTGCCATCCGGGGGAGTCAGCGTTTAAGGATACCGTGCTTCTTCATCTTGTATTGAAGCAGGCTCTTAGTGATCCCCAGGGCGTCCGCCGCCTTTGTCTGGACATAATTGGCCTTGCTCATGGCGGAGAGGATCATTTTCTTTTCAATGCCGTCAAGCACATCAGGCAGGGGGGTGTTGGCCGGGATCGTCTGTTCCAGATCAAAGCCATTCAGCCACGGCAGGTTTTTTTTGTGGGTCATGGTTTCTGGTTGCACATCTTCCGGGCGGATCAGGTTTCTGTTGCAGAGAATGGCTGCCCGTTCGATGGTATTTTCCAGTTCCCGGATATTGCCTTCCCATGGCAGGCTCATGAGAAAACGCACGGTTTCCGGGGCAATCTCCAGCTTGGGCTTATCGAGCTGTCTGGCGTATTTGCTGACGAAATGGGCGACCAGCATGGGAATATCATCGGTGCGCTCCCGCAGGGGGGGGAGGTGGATATGGAGTACATTGAGCCGATAATAGAGGTCTTCCCGGAAATGGCCTTTGTCTACTTCATCCTTGAGATCCCGGTTGGTTGCGGTGATGATCCGGACATCAACCCGCAGGGTTTGACTGCCGCCGACTCGTTCAAAGCTGCGTTCCTGAAGAACGCGCAGCAGTTTGGCCTGGAGCGGCATGGCCATTTCACCGACTTCATCAAGAAAAAGGCTGCCGGTGTCGGCCAGTTCGAATCGGCCTTTGCGCAGGGCGATGGCACCGGTGAAGGCCCCCTTTTCATGGCCGAAGAGCTCGCTTTCCAGGAGATTTTCCGGCAGGCCCGCGCAGTTGAGGGAAATGAAGGGGGCCTTTTCCCGAGGGCTGTTGCAGTGGATGGCTCTGGCTACCAACTCCTTGCCGGTGCCGGATTCGCCGGTGATCAGAACCGAGGTTGAGGTCGGGGCCACTTTTTCGATGAGATTGAAGATGGCCTGCATCTTCTGGTTCTTGCCGACCATGCTGGCATAAGAGGTGCGGGAGCGCATCTCTTCCCGGAGCCGCATGTTTTCGCGAAGTACGGCATAATGTTCCAGGGCCTTGGTGGTGTTCAGTACCAGTTCATCGTTGTTGAAAGGCTTGGTGAGATAATTGAAGGCCCCGGCTTTCATGGCGGCCACAGCCATTTCTACCTCGCCAAAGGCGGTGATCATAATTACGGGTAGATCCGGGTTGAGGGCCTTTGCCGCTTTGAGCAGTCCCAGGCCATCAAGCCCGGGCATGCACATATCGGTAATCACCAGGTCGATGTCGGTCTCTCCCAGGATTTTAAGGGCTTCTTCCCCGTTTCCGGCGGTAAAGATTCCGAGACCTTCTTCGCGGAGCAGTTCGGAAAGAACTATCAGGTAGTTGGGTTCATCATCAACAATCAGTGCGGTATTCATGTGAAGGCAGCCTTACAGCAGTGAAATTTCTTGGGAAAACGACAGGGACGTTTCAGGGTGGAAGCATGCCTGCTATGTTGCTGCGCAGGATTGTGTCATCATATGCGATGCCGTTATTTTCTGCAAGGAGCGGATGAGGTTTTCATCTCTGGTCATCTGGAGAGGCCGCGCGAGTGGTTGCCAGGCGGTTCTTGATCTCATGCAGGAGTTCAAGAGGAATGCGGATGGTTTTGGCGTTGCCGCCCAAGGGTGTGGTAGAGTGGGTGTCGCCGTGATAATCCGTGCCGCCGCTGAGCAGCAGGCCATGTTGCGCGGCAAGCATTTGCAGGAAGCGGCAGACCTTTTTTGAATGGGTGGGGTAGAAGGCCTCAATCCCGGCCAGTCCGTAATCTTTGAGCTGGGCGACAAGAGCGGGGATTTTTTCAAGGCTTGGGTCGGAACAGGCTGGATGGGCGAGTACTGCCAGGCCGCCGGCCTCGGCAATGCGGCTGATTGCTTCGTCCGCCTGGGGTTTGACATGTTCCTCAAAGGCTGGGGCGCCACGTTTGAGATAGAGAGTAAAGGCCTCCTGGGCATCTTTGGCCCGGCCCTTTTTTGCAAGCAGGCGGGCGAAGTGGGGGCGGCCTGCCTGGTCTCCGGCAATCTGGGTCAGTTCCTCGTTGGTTATGGAGATGCCAAGGGCGCGCAGGCGTTCCAGTATCCCTTGGTTGCGGTTGCGCCGGGCCTGTTGCAGGCTTGCAATAAAGGCAAGCAGCCCGGGATGCTCATGATTGAAGCCGTAGCCCAGAATATGGAGGGAGACCCCATCGAGAGCGCTGCTTATCTCTATTCCCGGGATAACCTCAACGCCGGTGATTCTGCTCTGGGCAAGGGCTTCGGGAAGCCCGGCGACGGTGTCGTGGTCGGTCAGGGCGATAGCCGCAAGCCTTCGACGGGCGGCAAGGGCCAGTAGGGCGGCAGGGGAGAGCAGCCCGTCTGAACAGGTTGAGTGGGTATGTAGATCGATGAACGGCGTCATTTTACACCATTATTTACTCTTGGCCCTGGTTTTTTGCGTGGAGTAATTTCACGCGGCTCTATATACTAGCATTACTGGCGCATAAATGCTGTATGGATGTGCCAATTTCTTTGGGCGTATCTCTTTGAGACTTTCAACTGGCTGATTAGAGGAGTTTTTCGCATGGCTCAGATCGATGCTTTTTTTAAACTGATGCATGAACAGGGCGCCTCGGATCTGCACATGGTTTCCGGGCAGCAGCCGATCCTGCGTATCCGTGGCGAGATGGAAAGGGTGAAGTACAAGGTTCTTGGCAACGATGAGCTGAAGGCCATGCTCTATGAAATTGTTTCCGAGGAAAAGGTGAAGGTTTTCGAGGAGTGCGGCGACGTTGATTTTGGTTATGAAATTGCCGGGCTGGCCCGCTACCGTGGCAATCTTTTCATGCAGAAGTACGGGATTGGCGCAGTGTTCCGTGAGATTCCAAGTAATATCCTGGGTTGCGATCAGTTGGGCCTGCCTCTGGTTGTTTCGCAGCTCGCTACCCTGCCCAAGGGCATGGTTCTGGTTACTGGGCCCACAGGCAGCGGCAAATCGACTACCCTGGCCGCCATTGTCGATCAGGCCAACAAGTTGAGAAAAGACCACATTCTGACCATCGAAGACCCCATCGAATTTGTGCACAAGAGCCAGAACTGCATCGTCAATCATCGGGAGGTGGGGCTGCACACCCAGTCCTTTGCCGCAGCTCTGCGCGGCGCGCTCCGCGAAGATCCGGATATCATTATGGTTGGTGAAATGCGTGATCTGGAAACTATTGCCCTGGCCATGGAAGCGGCCATGACCGGCCATCTGGTTTTCGGCACCCTGCACACCCTGAACGCCAATAAGACCGTGGACAGGATCATCGAGATATTTCCGGCCAGCCAGCAGGCCCAGGTTCGCTCCACCCTGGCGGACGCCTTGAAGGCCGTGGTCTCTCAGACCCTGTTCAAACGGGTGGATGTCAAGGGGCGCTGCGCCGCGCTGGAGATATTGATCTGCACCCCGGCGGTACGAAACCTGATTCGCGAAGGCAAGACTTATCAGATTCCGTCGGCTATGCAGACCGGCAAGAAATACGGGATGCAGACCTTGGATGACGCGATTATGGATTTGCTCAAGAAAGGCTGGATTTCCGGGGATGACGCCTACATAAACTGTATAGACAAAAGCAAGTTTGTTCAGTTTCTTAAAAAACCGCCTACGGATTTTACCGATGCGTAGAAGTTGCTGGCCGTGGCTTATGGGTTTACAAAGCTTCAGGGGAACCTGCGGTGGCCAGGTGGTAAGGCTGGGCGATTATGGTTTTGCCGTTCGACAGGAAAAAAATGCTGCCATGCCGGGCCGTGGAAAAGAGCTCGGCGCTGGAATCCCGATACTGCGGTGGGGGAAAGGGTTCTTTTTTGTTCGTTGACACCACGCAGTAGCGCGGCTTGACCGCTGCCATGAACCAGGCACTGCCTGATGAGTCCAGGCCATGATGGGGCATCAGCAGGACATCGGCCTTGAGCTGGCCGCTCTTTTCAAAAAGGTATTCTTCGTAGTCCTTTTCGATATCCCCAGGAAAAAGAAAGGTGTTGTCGCCATTGTCCAGGCGCAGAACCAGTCCCCTGTTGTTCGGGCTGTCCGGGTTTGTTTTTCTGTCGGCGTCCTGGTCTCTGCCCTCGACTAGGGCAAGGTTGGCCAGGCAGGTAAGGGCAATGCCCTTGTTCCCGGAGGCAAGCCCTTCCCCTGCCTTGGCAATCCGTACCTGGCAACCGGCCCGTTTGGCCTCCAGCAGCAAAGCGGCAAAGCCTGGTTCCTGGCTGCTGGTTTCGCTGAGCCAGAGAATCTTTGGCTGAAATATTTTGATGATCCAGGGCAGGCCGTTGAAATGATCGGCATGGGCATGGGTGAGAATAATCTGTTCGACTTGTCTGATCTGGCGACGCCATAAAAATGGCGCAATTATTCGTTCGCCCACATTGAAAAGCCCGGTGGGCGGGCCGCCGCCATCAATGAGGATAACGCGGTTGTCTGATTGTTCCACGACGGTGGCGCTGCCGCTTCCCACGGCCAGAAAAGAGATCTGGGCCGAGTTGTTATGCCATCTCGGCAGCGGGGTGTAGCCGGAAAGCAGCAGGGCGAAGCAGGCAAGCAGGGCCAGGATGGGAAGCAGACGTTTGCCTTGGATAATCAGGGGGAGAAGCAGGCCGGCAAGAATCAGCAGGGGGATGGGCGGGGTGGGGAGCCAGAGGGAGGCAAACGGCAGCCAGGCAAAAAAAGCGGTAAGCGTGTGGGAAATATCGATGCCCAGAGCGCCTGTTTTTAAAAGAAATACCGCGAGCGTGGGGAAAAACGGTTGGGTGAGGATGGCTGTCAGGCCCAGGGGGAGAGCCCAGAAGCAGAGAAAAGGTGTGACCACCAGGGTGGTGATTGGGCCCACCAGGGAGATTCTGTTGAAGTGGAACAGGGCGAGAGGGGCGGTGGCGAGAAAGGCGGCACCTGAGATGAAAAGGCCTGAGATGAGGAGGTAGCGCAGGGTCTGCCAGTAAGAACTATTGTCTTTTTCGGGTCGCCAGGCAGCAACTCGCGGCATGGCGAGGATTATGGCCGCAGTGGCGGCAAAGGAGAGCTGGAAGGAAGCGGTGTGGATGCTGAGCGGGTTTGCCAGGAGGATGCAGAAAGCGGCAATGGCAAGATTGTTCAGGCTTGACCACTGGCGATCCAGGAGAATGGCGGTCATGAATACCCCGGTCATGATCAGGGCCCGCAGCACCGGAGGCTGAAAACCGGCAAATCCGGTGTAGAGAAAGAGTACGGGAAAGGTGAGGCTCAGGGCGATCTTGGCCGCAGGCAGGCGGAGCAGCAGCCAGGGAAAGCGGTTGACCAGAAAACGGAAGAAAACCGTGGTTATGAAAGCCACCACCACGAGATGGCTTCCGGAGATGGCCAGAATATGCATGATGCCGGTTGCCCGGTACATTTCCGAAACTTCCGGCGAGAGGCCGCTGCTGTCGCCGATCAGAAGAGCCTGATACAGGGCGGCATCGCCTGGAGTAAGGTGAGTATAAAGAAAGGCCTCGAATTGCTGGCGGAATCTCTCAAGAAAGAAGGTGTCTGGCAGGGACAGTGGCTGGCTGCTGGCGGCAGGGGAGGAGATGGGCTGAATGAAAAGAGGGCTGGCAACCCAGCCTTTGACCATGATCTCCTCGGCGGCAAGGTATCCGGCATAATCAAAGACACCAGGGGTTGCCAGTTTATCTGGAAGGGAAAGTCGGGCGCGTACCAGATAGTTCTGGCCGGGAACGAGTCCCTTGAGCAAGTGGGTGTTGACCGTGAGCGTGACGCGGCCTGTTGTCGCAAGAGGGGTTTGAGCCGAAGGAAACAGGAGGCTGTCTGTTTCAAGAATTAGATGGGTTTTGTTGTTCTTGAAAACAGGCTTGCGAATCAATTTTCCGGTCAGGCTGGCTTCCTGTTTTTCCTGGATGAGTCGGGCAAGATGATGGGCAGGTAGCTTCGGGGAAAGAAACGAGGCTGTGTACAGCAGGCCGCAGAGAAAAAAAAGGGGGAGCAGCAGGGTCAGAAACCAGGCTCGTGCCTGCGGCCAGCGGAGCAGGGTGAGGGCTGTCAGCGCCGCGCTAAGGGCGGCTGGCAGCCAGAAGAGGCTGGCGGGTGGCAGCCAGTCGGCCCCTGCGGTCATTGCGCCGAGGGCAAAGGCCATGAGTACCGGCAGGAGCGGGTTGCGGTCTGTCTGGGGCAGCATCTGTTTTGTCTGTTAAGAGCTGTTACGAAATGATCTCTGCTTTCTCAACCAGAAACCGTTTAGCAGGTGGCGGCTGATTGTCTTGCTTGGTGTCTCGAGACGGCGGATAAGAATGACAGACGGGGCGAAGGTGTTTAGTCGAGAAAATGTTTGAGCTTTTCCCGTCTGCTTGAATGCCGCAGGCGATTGAGCGCTTTTTTCTCGATTTGCCGGATGCGTTCCCGCGACACATTGAAGCGTTTGCCGATTTCTTCAAGGGTATATTCCGCGTCCTCGCCGATGCCGAAGCGCAGGCGGATTATTTTTTCTTCCCGGGCGCTCAGGGTGTTGAGAATACTGGTAACCCGGTCGGAGAGTTGCTGGTTCTGCACTGCCTCGTAAGGTGACACCGACTCCTGGTTTTCCAGAAAGTCTCCCAGAGTGCTGTCGTCGTCCCCCACCGGGGTTTCAAGGGAGATGGGTTCACGGGAGGCTTCCAGGATTGCGAGGATTTTGTCCATCGGCAAGCCGGTTTTTTCGGAGATTTCGATGGGAGTCGGTTCGCGGCCCAGTTCTTTCAGGAGTGAGTAAAACGCCTTGAAAAACTGGCTTCTTAATTCAAGGAAATGCACGGGCAGCCGGATGGTTCTGGTCTTGTCCAGAATGGCCCTGGTGATTGCCTGTCTGATCCACCAACTGGCATAGGTGCTGAATTTGTTGCCCTTGGTATAGTCAAAACGGAAAACGGCCCGCATCAGGCCGAGGTTGCCCTCCTGAATAAGGTCGGCCAGGGTGAGGCCCTGGTGCATGTAGCGTTTGGCGATGCTGACCACCAGGCGGAGATTGGCCTTGATCATGGCATCCTTGGCAACCTCGATGGAGCGGTGGAACATCTCCAGCTTGCAATGCATTTCCTGGAGTTTTTTGTTGGCAGGATGCGTTTCGCAGGTCTTGACCACCGCGCGCATCATGAAGTTGAGATGCTGCTTTTTAGGCTTTAAGGTCGGGTCACGTTTTTCCCACAGGTCAATACGTTCAACAAGTTGGCTCAGTTCTTCGGTGCCATGCTGATCCTGGCGAACCGAGCGGATTATTCCGTCAAATCCCTCGCGGATGGTCTTGCTGTATTTCTCTTCTTCCTGCGGGGTGAGCAATTCAAATCTGCCCATTTCCCGGAGATAGGTGGTGGTGGTTTCTTCCGGCTCAGGGCTATCCTCTTTGGAAATAAGGGCGGCGGCGTCCATGAGCTTGTCGTCGTCATCATCCAGGGAGGGTGGCTCGTGCTGACCATCTCCGCCGCCCTCCCAGTTTTTGCCATCCAGGGTTTTCTTTTTACCGGATTTTTCTTGACTTACTATCTCGATATTGTTCTCGTTGAGGAAATCAAAGATGCCATCGATGGCGTCAGCGTCATTACCTTCCGGAATCAGGTCGTTTAAAAAGTTGAGAGTTATGCACCCTTCGTCTTTTCCGGCTTCGAGTAGTCTGGCTTTTATATCGGCAGGCACGGGCTAACCTCTCCTGGTTGCAAAATTTTTTTCAGTTGCGGGCAAATACTGATTTTTAGTGTGACCGAGCAGAAAACTTGGCATTATACAAATAGTAATAGATCATGGCAAGAAAAAGTGAGAAAAAAATAATTAGTATTTTTTATGCTGCTTTCGGGTTTTCGAAAACAATATGCGAAAAAAATGTTGACACTGGGCATATTAGCCAATAGTATTGCGCATCATATACGAAAAATCATGCGCATATCCTTCCTTTTTTTAAGCTAAGACCAAGATAGTCCGAGAATATATATCAGCCCCTAACCAATTTTTCAGAAAACAACCTGTTCAATTTCATATCTTGCTCTCTGTTAAATTTCCGCATCGTTGAAAATCTTTAGGTATATCAAGCCATAAGATCGTGGCTTGGTTCCTGGTATTTTCGTGATTCTGTGGAAACATTTCAAGATTTTTCATTTCAGATTTTTTCTGTTGTGATGAAGCCGGGCGCGGATGTCTTGCCGCTCACGTTTTCTAGTCAGGTCTGGTTCAAATTATTTTTTAAAGATTGCCTGGGGTGCCGCAGTTCAAACTATAGCTGAGTTGAGCAGCTTGTCTGCTAAAACGAAACTTATGCCCCTTGGGCGAATATCATATTGAGAACAGTATACGGGAGATGGAGAAAGGGATTGTATGAACTTATCTGAACTTAAATTGATGAAAATCACCGAGCTGACCAAGCTCGCCAAGGATTACCGTATTGAAGAATACAGCGCCATGCGCAAGCAAGAGCTGATTTTTGCCATCCTGCAGGCCGTTGGCGGGCAGGCAGAGAAAAATGGGGAGAACTGGGGCAGCGGCGTGCTAGAGGTGCTGCCCGATGGGTTCGGTTTTTTGCGGGCGCCGTATTACAATTATCTGCCCGGGCCTGATGATATCTATGTCTCGCCTTCCCAGATCAGGCGCCTCAATCTTCGGACTGGTGACACCATTGAGGGGCCGGTACGCACCCCCAAGGAAGGTGAGCGCTATTTTGCCCTGCTCAAGGTTGACAGTGTCAATTTTGACCCGCCAGAAAAGGCTCGGGATAAAACCCTGTTTTCCAACCTTACCCCCTTGCACCCCCAGGAGCGTATCAACCTTGAGCGGGAGCCGGACAACTATTCCATGCGGATCATGGATATCATGGCTCCTATCGGCAAGGGCCAGCGCGGCTTGATTGTCGCTCCCCCCAGAACTGGCAAGACCGTGTTGATCAAGGATATTGCCAATAGTATCACCAAGAATCATAAAGAGATTATTCTCATTGTGCTGCTCATTGACGAGCGGCCGGAAGAAGTCACCGACATGGCAAGGGGAGTTGATGCCGAGGTGATCAGTTCCACCTTTGACGAGCCCCCCCAGCGTCATATCCAGGTGGCCGAGATGGTTCTTGACAAGGCCCGGCGGCTGGTGGAGCATAAAAAGGATGTGGTGATCCTGCTGGACAGCATTACCCGTCTGGCCAGAGCCTACAACACGGTAGTGCCGCCCAGCGGCAAGGTTCTTTCCGGCGGGGTTGACTCTAACGCCCTGCATCGGCCGAAGCGGTTCTTTGGCGCGGCGCGAAATATTGAAGAGGGCGGCAGTCTGACCATCCTCGCCTCAGCCCTGATCGAGACCGGCAGCCGGATGGATGAGGTTATCTTCGAGGAGTTCAAGGGCACTGGCAACATGGAGCTTGTACTCGACCGGAAGATCGCAGATCGCAGGATTTTCCCCGCCATTGATATGGCCAAGTCTGGAACCAGAAAGGAAGAGCTGCTGCTCACGGCGGAAGAATTGAACAAGGTCTGGATCTTGCGCAAACTCCTGGGATCCATGAATCCTATTGACGCCATGGAGTTTTTTCTGAACAAAATGAAGGGAACCCGTTCCAATGCAGATTTTTTTGACATGATGAAGGGCGGTTGATTTTGCTTGGCCAATAATTACTGGCTTGCAAAAAAAAGAAGATCAAGATATAAACCACTGTTTTTTGTCTATCTGGCAGAAAAATGTACTCCGTCCGGGTGGTGGATAAAGCTGAGTTGAGCAGCTTGGCTGTTCAAACGAAACTTTTGCCCTTGGGGTGTAACTGATTAATAGTTAATTTAATAGAGGATTCTGTCCATGAAAGAAGGTGCGCATCCCGAATATCATAAAATCGATGCCGTCTGTGCCTGTGGCAATGCAGTTGAGCTTGGTTCGGTTCTTTCTGCAATAAAAGTGGAAATCTGTTCAGCCTGCCATCCTTTTTTCACCGGCAAGCAAAAGCTGATTGACTCTGCTGGCCGGATTGAGAAGTTCAACAAGAAGTATGGCAAGCAGCAAGCAGCCGAATAAGGAAAACTTTTTGTCTGTTGATGACGCCTTTGGGTCATCCCTGCTAGGGGAGATGGCTCCGGGGCGTTCCTTTTTTTGCGAGAGCATCATGTTTGCCCAACTTGAAAATGTTGCAGAACGCAAGCTGGCTCTTGAGGCCAGACTTTCAGAGCCGCAGTTGGCAGGTGATCAAGCCGAATTTCGCCGGGTTGCCAAAGAACATGCCCAGCTGGCAAAACTTGATGATCTGTACAGCAACTATACGAAGGTAGGCAGGGAAATCGCTGATAATCGTCTTCTGCTTCAGGAGGAAGATGACAGCGAAATTAAGGAGCTTGTCCGGGTTGATCTTGCGGAGTTGGAAATACGCCAGGAGGAATTGACCAAGGAGCTTCGGGTTGCCCTGCTCCCCAAGGATCCCAATGATGATAAAAATACCCTTCTGGAGATCAGGGCCGGCACCGGCGGGGACGAGGCGGCCCTGTTTGTCAGCGATCTGTTCAGGATGTACAGTCGGTATGCCGAGCAGCAGGGGTGGAAGGTTGAAGTGATGACCAGCAATCCTACCGGAATCGGGGGGTTTAAGGAAATCATCGCCCTGATCAGCGGCGAACATGTCTACAGCAAATTAAAATATGAATCAGGGGCCCATCGGGTGCAGCGTGTTCCCGAGACCGAAACCCAGGGACGGATCCATACCTCCGCTGTTACCGTGGCGGTTTTGCCAGAGGCGGAAGAGGTCGAGGTTGACATTGCCCCCAATGATCTGAGGTTCGATGTTTATCGTTCTACCGGCTCCGGCGGGCAGAGCGTCAATACCACCGATTCGGCGGTTCGAGTCACCCATCTGCCCACCGGGCTGGTGGTGACCTGTCAGGATGAAAAATCCCAGCACAAGAACAAGGCCAAGGCCTTGCAGGTTCTCCGGGCCAGGCTTTTCGACAAGATGCAGCGAGAACAGGACGAGCGGATGTCCGCAGACCGGAAAACCCAGGTGGGCAGTGGTGATCGGAGCGAACGTATCCGGACCTATAATTTCCCGCAGGGCAGGGTCAGTGATCATCGGATCAATCTCACCCTGTATCAGCTTGATGAAATCCTTTTGGGAAAACTTGACGATATCATCAACCCCCTCATTGTTCATTTCCAGACAGAAGCCTTGCAGATCATGCAATAAGGCGTGCTTCGTGGAGGCGGGTTGCCCGCTTTCCCTTGGCCCGGAAGATCCTCATGGTGCTTAAACAGGTATATCTTGAGAGTGTTCAACGCCTTGCCTGCGCGGGTGTTGCCGAGGCGGAGGTTGAAGCCGCGCTTTTGCTGGGCCATGTTCTGGGCTATTCCCGCAGCCAGTTCTTTCTTGCGCTGGAGCAGCAACTTTCTCAGCCGCATCTTTCTCTTTTTAATACCCTCCTTGCCCGGCGTCTCCTGCGCGAGCCCTTGGCCTATCTTACCGGCGAGCAGGAATTCTGGTCGCTGCCCTTTGCGGTTTCCAAGCAGGTTCTTATCCCCCGGCCCGAGACCGAGGAGCTTCTTGAAAAAATTTTTGCCACGCTGAGAGAGGTCGGTTTGCCGCCAGGCCCGGTGCTGGATCTGGGGGTCGGAAGTGGGGCGATCACTGTTGTGTTGGCCCGCGAACTTGAGGATCGTTTGGTGTTTGGGGTGGATCTTTCCTTGGAGACCCTGTTGGTTGCCAGGGAAAATATCAGGCGCCATCAGGTTGAGTCCAGGATATTTCTGCTCAACGGCGACTGGTTGACCGCTATCCGGCAGGAAAGAAGGTTTGCTCTGGTTGTCTCCAATCCGCCCTATATAGCCGCAACAGTCATGGATACCCTGCAGCCGGAAGTGCGGGATTTCGAGCCGCATCGCGCCCTGAACGGGGGGGCTGACGGCCTCTCCGAGATCCGGGCCCTGGCCGCGCAGGTTCACCCGGTAATGCTGTCCGGCGGTCTTTTTTTCATGGAGATCGGCGCTGATCAACAGGAGGCGGTGCTGAAAATCTTTGCTTCCTTTCCGGAATATGATAGGTTGCAGATCCATCCTGATCTGGCCGGTTTGCCGCGAATTTTCCAGGCCCAGCGCTGCTGAACCGTAGTAGCAGTATTTTTCCCCGCGATTTTTTTATAAGAGAGAAACCCATGGACAAGATAGTTATTGAAGGCGGGTATCCCCTGCATGGCGAGATTGCGGTGAGCGGCGCCAAAAATGCGGCCCTGCCGCTGATGGCCGCCTGTCTGCTGAGCGCCGAGCCGATAATTTTACGGAATGTGCCGGATCTTCGGGATGTGCGCACCTTTCTTGCCCTGCTTGAGTCTTTCGGGGTCAAGTGGCAGAAAGAAGGCACGGTGCTGGTGCTTGATGCCTCAACGATCACCAACTGTGAGGCCTCCTATGAGCTGGTGAAGACCATGCGGGCCTCGGTGCTGGTTCTGGGGCCGCTTCTGGCCCGGCTGGGCATGGCCCGGGTTTCCCTGCCTGGAGGCTGCGCCATTGGCGCCCGGCCCATCAATTTTCATCTCCAGGGTCTGGAAAAACTTGGCTCCCAGTATGAATTGAATCAGGGCTATGTCGAGGCCAAGGCCAAGGGCCGGTTGCAGGGAGGCACGGTTTGTTTTGATATCCCTTCGGTTACCGGGACGGAGAATATCCTCATGGCCGCGACCCTGGCTAAGGGCGTTACCGTGCTCAAGAACGCGGCCCGTGAGCCGGAAATCGGGAATCTGGTCGATCTGCTTACGGCCATGGGGGCGCGGATCAAAGGTAAGGATTCCGATACCCTGGTGGTTGAGGGGGTGGAGAAACTGCATGGGGCCGAAATGGAGGTTATCCCTGACCGGATCGAGGCGGGAACCTATCTCCTCGCTGTTGGTGCGGTTGGCGGCGAGGCCACGATAACCCACTGCAATCCGCAGCATCTCCCTTCGTTGCTGGAAAAATTACGGGCGGCAGGGCTGTCGCTTGAGGAGGGGCAGGACTGCATCCATGTCACCCGCAAGGGGCCGCTTAAAAGCGTGGACATCAAGACCATGCCCTATCCTGGTTTCCCGACGGATCTTCAGGCCCAGATCATGGCCTTGATGACCTTGAGTACCGGCCTGAGTGTGATCGCCGAAACCATCTTCGAGAACCGCTTCATGCACGTGGCTGAACTGCGCCGCATGGGGGCAGACATCAAGGTGGATGGTCACAGCGCCATCGTCACCGGCACTGGCCGCTTGAGCGGGGCGCCAGTGATGGCCACGGATCTGCGGGCCAGCGCCTCCCTGGTGATTGCGGCTCTTGCCGCCGAGGGAGAAACCCAGATTTCCCGGGTTTATCATCTGGATCGGGGCTATGACAATCTGGTGGGCAAACTTTCTGCGGCCGGGGCCAGGATCAGGCGCGAGAAAGAGTGATTCCTCCCGGCAGGACGAAACGCACTTCATCGAGGTGTGTTTTGTCCTGCCGGAGTTGCATGCCTGGTAAGATAGCTGTCCAACTGGTTGGCAAACGCCTGAAGATGAACCTTGCTCAAGGTCGAGGGGCCGCCGGTAATGGCGCCGGTTGAGCGCAACTCGTCCATGAAGTTCCGACGCGCCAGGTGTTCCTGGATGGTGTCGGGGGTATAGAGGGTGCCTCTTGGATTCAGAGCGGTTGCCGAGGCTGCGACTACCTCGGCAGCCAGGGGAATATCTGCGGTGATTACCAGATCGCCAGGGGCAAGGCTGGCGATGATTTTGGCGTCCGCGACATTGAAGCCCGCTTGGACTTGCACGGCCTTGATAAATGGCGAGCGGGGAATCTTCAGGCCGTGGTTCGCCACCAGGATGCTCTCAACCCGCATACGCTCCGCAGCCCGGAACAGGATCTCCTTTACCGGGCCGGGGCAGGCATCGGCGTCAATCCAGATGCGCATGTGCGGAGTCTCTTTCCCGCAGGTCGCAGGCCGTTGTCAATCTTCCCCCATGTCGAAATCTATCATGTCATTGGCCAGTCCTAAAAAAACACCCAGTGAATCGCTGAGATTCTTCACGATCTGGCTGTGGGTCAGTTTCTCCTCAACGGTCTTGGCCTTTGCCATGGCCTTGAGAGCGGCACTTAATTCCTTTGCCAGACCATCCAAAATTTTTTCCGGATCCATGTTGTTTCCTTGCTTATTTAGATTAAGAACAGAAGTTGCCTCAGGTCTTTCCTGTTCAGGTGTAATTGATGGACTTGCAACAACTCATTTTTTAACGCAGAGGCGCAAAGTTTTAATCCTTTTATTTTAAGACGTTGTCTTTGCGACTCTACGTTTTGGCGTTATGTTTTTTAGTTGTGACAAGATCCTCAACTTTTTCTTTTTTGCGAGGGCATCATTTTTGGATCACCCACCTGCCTTCATTGTCCCGGCAGGCCGTGGAGACCACCTTTTCCGGGCGTCCGTCCACGGTGGCGAGAATTTCAGCCTCCCGGCAAACCTGTCCTGATGGCTGCGTGTAAGCAGGTTTTGGGGTCACGGCGTAGGTGCGCTTGCTGTCCGGGTTGACCCATTGGGTGCGTTGGTGAGAGGGTGAGCTCTCGTATACCTGGTTGAGTTGGGCCTGGTCAAATTTGTCCATCTCGTTGCCAACGATATAGCCCAGCAAACCGCCCACTGCCGCGCCGATCAGGGTTCCCGTGGTGTTGCGGCCGATGGCCTGCCCGGCGATGGCGCCGGTTGCCGCTCCGATAGCTGCGCCGCTTGTTCCCTTCGAGGTATTGGTAGCGCAGCCGGAGATGGCCAGCATAAAAATGATCGCCGCCGCTATTATCTTCCATCCATGTTTTTTCTGCATTGTTTTCTCCTCGTCTTGTTTGGTTTCCTGCCTGGTTCATGTCTTGTGCCGTAGCAGCAACTGGTTATGTGAAAATGATATAACGATTGCCGGTAAACGTCAATGGAGAGAATCTGGCAGGGATCAAGTTTGATGGACTCGTAACAACTTATTGTTTAACGCAGAGGCGCAAAGTCGCAAGGTTTTAATCCTTTTATTTTAACATGTTGCACCCAAAGGGTATAAGTTTGTTGAAATCGTAAAAAGCCACATGTCAGTCGTCGGCAGCAGTGCCGACATCACAACGGGTATTAATCTGTAAGTGTTTGATTTCGTGTGGTGGGCCTGTGAATTTTTCAGGTTGTTACGAGTTTATAAGATTTCGTTTGAGCAGGCAAGCTACTCAACTCAGCTTTATCTTTGCGCCTCTGCGTTCTGTCGTTAAGTTTCTTGCCGGAAGAGATGATGCGCCAGCGGGCCTTGGCCTTTGCCGAGAGCAAGGCGGGCGCTTTGCCGCAGGAGGGTATCCATGAAGGCCACCGCCTTGAAAAAGGCGTCCTGGTCATTGCCGTACAGCAGGTGGCAGGCGGTGAAGGCGGAGGCAAAGGTGCAGCCGGTGCCGTGGGTGTTTCTGGTGGTGAGCCGCGCATGTCTGGCGGTGAGGATTTTTTGGCCTGATTCTTGTCTGAGAATCAGGAAATCCTCTATCTCCCCGGCCTGTTCCAGAAGATGCCCTCCGGTGAGTACAATGGCCCGCAACTTGGGATAGTGGGAGAGCAGGGCGGTTGCCGCCTCTATTGCTTCCTGCGGTGTTTTAAGGTTTTGCCCGGTCAGGGTTGCCAGTTCAGGCAGGTTGGGGGTGAGGACCGTGGCGGCGCTGAGCAGGGCGTGCAGACCTGCATTGCTCTTGGTTTTCCGAAAGAGTTCGTGGCCATCGCTTGCCGTAAGCACCGGGTCGCAGATGACCTCGCCTGAGAAATCGTGCAGAGCCTCGGCCACAGCCAGGGCAATTTCGTCGGCGCCAAGCATGCCTGTTTTGATGTGGCTGACAGGCAGATCTGCCAGGACAATCTGGATCTGTTTCTTGACAAATTCCGGGGCAACGGGCAGACAGGAGGCAACGCCAAGGCTGTTCTGGGCGGTCAGGCAGGTGATTGCCGCCCCCCCATAAACTCCAAGGGCGGTGAAGGTCTTGAGATCCGCCTGGATACCTGCCCCGCCGGAGGGATCGGAGCCGGCAATGCTTAGAATCGCTTGCGAATCATGCCGATTTGGGAGGTGAACTTCTCTGCTTATGTGGGGAAGGGCCGATTCAGACACAACCGCAGCCGTGGTTTTTGTTGCAGCCCCCAGCTTTTTCGGGCGCAGGGGTGTCGATGGAAAGCAGGGTGATCTGGTAGGTGATATCCTGTCCGGCCAGCGGGTGATTGAAGTCAACGGTCACTGTTTTTGCAGCAACCGAGAGCACTGTGGCCGGAACCTTGTGCTGCTGTCCATCCCGTTCCATATTCATGCCGATGATCATCCCTGCCGTGAGGGGTTGGTCGGCAAAACCCTGGCGGCTGACGGTTATGATCAGGTCTTCATTTTTCAGGCCATAGGCATCCTTGGCCGCAACGGTGATGCTCCTGGTTTCTTTAGCCGCCATGCCCAGCACCGCCTGCTCGAAGGCGGGCAGCACACTGCCGGTTCCAAGCTGGAATTGCAGGGGGCCGGTATCCTGGGAGGAATCAAATTTTTCACCGGTGGCCAGAAGGCCATCATAAACAATGGTGACTGAGTCGTTTGGGGAAACCTTTGGCATGGGGTGTCACTCCTCTATATCCAGTTGTGATAGCGCTGGTGGTGTAAAGCGTAAACGTACGGCGACGATGCTGGATAGTTACCACTTAGTTTTCTAAACTCAAGAGAAAACAGTCAGAACCACGAGATTGTCATTTTCGCGCGAACATCTGAAGGCCAGATATTCTGGCCTGGCCGGTATCGTTGCCCTTTTTGGGAGGTTGAGGTATGGTGTTTCTCTGGCAAGAGGGCCAAGTCCCTCATAAGATTACCTCTCCTTGTAAAGACTCTGACCGTGACCGATAAGACCCATATCCAGACACTTCAGACAGACCTGCGCCTGCTTGAGCAGGATCTCGGTTATCATTTCCAGAACCGCTTTCTTCTGCAAAAGGCCATGATTCACAGCTCCCACGCCTTTGAACAGGGCAGGCAGACGCATAAGGACAATGAAACCCTGGAGTTTTTGGGGGACGCTGTTCTCGATCTCACCGTGGGGCACGCGCTTTTCCGGCATTTTCCGGAGATGCGGGAGGGTGATCTCACCAGGCTGCGGGCGGCCCTGGTCAATGAGCGGCACCTGGCCCGGATGGCAAGGGATCTTGATCTGGGTCGGTATCTGTTGTTGGGCAAGGGCGAGGAGGTTAATCTTGGCAGGGGCAAGGACTCTATTCTTTCCTGTGCCTTTGAGGCGGTGGCTGGAGCTATTTTTCTCGATGGCGGCTACGAGGTGGCCGCCGAATTTGTCGAGCGTCATTTTACTCCCTGGTTTGATGACCGACAGCAGACTATGTTTCTGGCCGATGCCAAGAGTTCGCTTCAGGAACTTCTTCAGGAGCAGTTCAATGAGGCCCCTCGTTATGTGCTGGAGGGGGAGGAGGGGCCGGATCACAGCAAGACCTTTCATGTCTCGGTTCGTTTCCGGGCGGAAACCCTTGGCCAGGGCAGCGCCCGCAGCAAGAAGGTGGCGGAGCAGGAGGCTGCGGCCATGGCCCTCAAGCATCTCGCCAAAGGCCAGTGATTCGTGGAGTCAAGGTGCCTCTCTTCTAAAGCAACGCCCCCGCCATTTGTTATTCCCATCTTCATTGCCCACCAGGGCTGTCCCCATCAATGCCTGTTCTGTAATCAGCGCAGGATCACCGGCGTTGTGGAGGGTCTGGTCGGGCCCCGTGAGGTGGAGGAAACCATCCGCACCCAGCTGGCCTGGCCTCGCCGCTATCCGGCCGCCCCGGTGCAGGTGGCCTTTTACGGGGGCAGTTTTACCGGCCTGGCCAGGGAGCGGCAGGAGGAATTGCTTGGCGCGGTGCAGCCCTTTCTGGCTGCGGGTCAGGTTCAGGAGCTGAGGCTTTCCACCAGACCGGATTATGTTACCCCGGAGATCGCCGGTTTTTTGCGGGAGTATGGGGTGAGGATTGTGGAGTTGGGCGCCCAGTCGCTGGATGACCGGGTGCTTGCCGCCAGCGGCCGGGGGCATACCGTGGCTCAGGTGCGGACGGCGGTTGCCTGTCTGAAAGAGGCAGGGCTTCTGGTTGGGTTGCAGCTCATGCTCGGCCTGCCTGGTGAGAGTACAGCTATGGCCCTGGCCAGCGCGCGTCAGGCCGTGGCTCTTGAGCCCGATCTGGTCAGGCTTTATCCCTGTCTGGTTGTCTCGGGTAGTCCTCTGGCGGAACTCTACCGGCAGGGGCGGTATCAGCCCCTTGGCCTGCCTCAGGCCGTGGCTCTGGCTGGCCGGCTCTGGGTCATTTTTAAGGCGCACCGGATTGCGGTGGTGCGGATGGGCTTGCAACCCTCGGTCTCGCTGGAAAAGGCGGTGCTGGCCGGGCCATACCATCCGGCCTTTGGCGAATTGGTTCTTTCCCGGCTTTTTTTTAAAAAGGTTCGCGCCGCGCTTTTTGCCCGCCTCCCCCAACAGCCTCATCGTCTTTGTCTTGCCAGGGCGGATGAGTCCATCTATCGGGGCAGGGGCAACGGCAATGTTAAAAGGCTTGCCGCCTTGGGGCTTCTTGAGGGGGTGGAAACGGTGTTCAGTGCGAGCCAGCCTCGACAGACCGTGCTTCTGACCCCGCTGGTGCCTTGAGAAAACGGTCGATTTCAGGAGGAACGGTTAGAGGGAGGATTTTTTTTTGGCCTGAAAGAGCTGGCAATGGATGCCGGAGCTGATAAAGACTACCGTGGCCGGATACTGGAGCGATTTGAAGCCCAAGGCCTTGCAGCCGTAAGGACGCGCCGGTTCGTGGGTGATCTGGAAATGGAGGCAGGCCAGGCAGTTTGGCCGCTCAGTGCTTGCGGAAGGCATTGGCCTTATCTCAGACAAGGCCCGGGGGCCGGGGCTGCCGCGCCTCCGCTTCAAGGCCGCGCAGGAGAACGAAGCGGCCCAGCGGCGTTACCTGGCAGGGGAAGCTGCCCACGAAAAGGGGGTTGTCGCACAGCCCGCCGGAAAGGTAGAGTCTGGCAGGCGAACCGGCAAAGCGGTAGGCGTTGAGGGCAATCCCCTTGACAAAGCGGGCTACCGCCTCGGCTACCGGCACCCCGGCGATCACGGTGTCAAAGATGTCGCTCATCCCCAGAACCCCGCAGGTTACGGAAAAGGTCTGCTCCGGCACCAGCAGGCTGGCATAATCAAGCTCGTAATACCTTTCCAATAGCTCGATGGTGAAGCCCATCGAGGCCCCGCATTCCGCGTTCCAGCCCATATCCGCCAGCTTGCCGTTTTTGTACTTGATGAATTTGATGTCCCGGCTGCCGCAGTCGAGCAACACATACTCCTTTTCTCTGATCATAGTCTCGCCGCCTCTGGCCAGGGCAATGAGCTCGTTGACGTAGCGGTCGGCGAAGCGTTTGCCGTTGTGGCCGGTGGCGAGATTTACCCGCGTTTCTCCGGGCAGCTCCTTGGTAGCGATGATGGTTGGCCCGGCTCCAGGGGCATCGAGATCGAGAAATTTGCAGTAGGAGGTGCCGAAGTCGCCTAAGATCATGGTCTTACCCCGGAAAGTTCGAGGAAGGCCTGAACCTTGGCCCGGGCGCTGCTGGTGGTGTGGACATCCACGTCCAGATACAGGGCGTGGGGATGTTTTTTTGCCAGATACCGGGCCAGCGCGGTTTTGGCGCAGAAGGACTGGGCAAAGAAAACCGTGGGCACCTCTGGGTTGAAGACGCTTTCGAGAGCGTGATCTGCCGGGGTCTTGTTTTCCATGCAGCGGGCCCAGCCGTAGATGTGAGTGGCCTCAGGGAACAGTTCGAGGATGGAAAAATCCCTGGGCGGCACCCCCCAGAAACCGGCGCATGGCTTACAGGGTGGTGGCGTATTCTGGTAAGCCGCCGCTGATTTGACCCCGGTGGTGATGGTCTGCATCCTGGCGATGAGGGGCAGTCTGGCCTGACACAGGGGAACGCCGAAGGCTGCGGTGTCTGTGTTCTTGGTGCAGATTACCGGAATTGGCAGGGCCTCGGCCAGGATGGTGGCGGTGTGCAAGGCGCAATCGCATTTGCCGGGGCCGGTGTCAACATAGATGGCGTCAAGCTCAAGGTGCAGGGCGTTGACCACGGCGGTACGGAGGATGGCGCAGTAAACCCTGGGCAGGAAGGGGCTGGCGGTTTCGAGATCCTCCCGAACCAGGGGCTCGTCCAGATCATGGATGAGCAGGCCGTATTCGTTGGCGGCCCGGATCACGGCCAGGGGTGGAATGCCGATGATGCCGATCTTCTGGAAGTGGCTGATGGTGGCGGCTAAGTGGGTTGGATCGTGGGCCATTTAGGGGTGCTATTGGTTGTGTTTTTTCAGGAGAAAGCAGCCAAGGGCGAGGGTCAGGAGATGGATTGACCAGGAGGCGATACCGGGTGGCAGGGTGGCGGCCCTGGCCAGGGACTGGCCGGCGCTCCAGGCGCCCCAGGCGGCAAAGGCCAGGCCGCAGCTGGCCGGGATGGCATAGGTCAGATCGCGGCCCTTGGTTTTATGCACCGAGAGCAGCACGGGAAGCCCCAGAAACAGCAGGGGAAGGCCCAGAAAGATGTAGGAGAATCGGCGGTGGAATTCCAGCAGCGCTTCGTGGTTGGCAGCCTTGCTGTCCATGGCCTGCCGCAGGAGCTTGGAATATGAAAGTTCCTCCATTTTGTATGGCGGGACAAAGAAATCATCCGGCTGTTCGCTAAAAGTCTGGGAAAGGGTCTTGAAGATCTTTACCGAAAAGCCGCCCTTGTCGGTGCGGACTTTTTGCTGGCCATTTTTGAGCAGCCAGGCGCCCTCTTCCCAGGTGGCGCTTTCGGCGGTGAGCAGGGTTGTCAGGCCGTGTTCCGCGTCATAGGCGGCAAAGGAGAAATTTTTGAACTCGTTTTTCCTGAGATCGGGGCGAAGAAAGGAAAAGATTCCCTCTGTGCCCCGGAAATAGGTGCGACCGTCCCGGAGAATGCCCCTGGGGATCTGGTTGTTGACCTCCTCGTACCAGATGCGGTTGGCCGCCGTCGTGGTGGCAGGTAAAACCCATTGCCCAACGGCCAGGGTGAGCAGGGTGAAGAGGGCCGCCGCGATCAGCAGGGGGCGGATGATGCGGATCACGTTGATCCCGCCGGCCATGAGGGCCATAAATTCAAAATGCTGGTTGAGAATACCCAGGGTGATGACCCCGGCCAGCAGGATACAGACAGGGATCAACTGGATGTAGATGGAAGGCAGCTTGAACAGCAGGTATTTGATGGCCAGGCCGATGGTTTTTTGTGACTCCAGGAAATTGTCCACCCGCTCAAAAAAATCAACCAGCAGATAGATGGCGAGCAGAGAGCAGATAACCAGGGCCAGGTTTTTGGCGAACTGGGCCATGAGATAGCGATCCAGCAGCTTCATCGCTTTTCTCCGGCTTTGCCTGCCGACCATCTGGTCAGCAGGGCCAGCGCTGGTTTGCTCAGGCGCACAAGAAAGAGCGGGGCGGTCTCCTTTGCCACCTGCCTGATGAGCATAAGGGTGAAAAGGGCGGTCAGGATATTGGCCAGCCAGAGTCCGGCTGCGACCGGGAGATGGCCGCTTTCCGCGCTGGCTCGGCCAGCGGTGAACAGGATGTAGTAGAGGACAAAAAGCAGCAGGCCCAGCGGCAGGCCCAGTGGCCGGTGGCCAGGCCGGGCCAGCATGGTCAGGGGCAGGCCCAGGATGGTCAGGATGAAGCAGCCCACCGGCAGGGCCAGGCGGGTATGGTATTCGATGAGCATGCTTATTCCCTTGGTGCTTTTGGGGCCATGGCTTGCGGCCTGTTCCAGCAGTTGCCTCTGGTTCAGGCCGTTTTTCCCGACCTCGGTAATTGAGGTGCCAGCGAGTTCCGTGGGTGCTTTTATGGGCAGATTGATCTGGTAGCGGTCGAAGCTGATGGTCTGGGTGATCTTCTCGTTGGCCCGGTGCAGAGTGCCGTCCGCCAGGGTAAGGGAGATCAGCATGTTCTCGGGCTGGGCGGCAAGGCTGCCGGTTTTGGCGATAATGGTGAAAGGCGTGTCGCCGTGGCGCAGGTCAGAGACATACACCCCTTGCCATTGGCGGGTTTGCTGATCCACTACGTCAATATACAGCACAACCTTGGCAAGTCCTTCGCTGAACTGCCCGGGCTGAACGCCCTTGTCGATTTTTTCCTTGGCCATCTGCAAAAAAAGCGTTTTCATGGCTATGGTGCCCTGGGGGATCAGGGTGACTGCGGAAAACCAGGTGAGCAGGGAGGTGGACAGGGCGATGAGGAGTACCGGGGGCAGCAGGCGGAGCAGGCCGATGCCGGTGGCCTTCAGGGCCATGATTTCGTTGTCGTTTACCATCCTGGTTATCGCGACAATGACTGCGGTCATGCTGGCCATGGGAAGGGAAAACAGCATCAATTTGGGGAGCATGTAGGCGCAGAGGCGGAAAAAATCACCGGCGTTAACCCCGAAATCCAGGATCACGCTGAGCAGGGGGACAAGCCGGCCTAAAAAGAGGATGGCGTTGATGATGAGAAAGCTGGCGAAGAACGGGGCCAGAATCTCGGTGGCGATATAGGTGTAGAGCAATAAGGGCATGATTTTTTAGTGATCCTTGTTTCAGCATAACGGCTTTATGCCTCTTTACCATTGCCCCTTCTGAACGTCAAGCTCGCCGCCGTGGTGATGCTGCTGCGGTCAGGGATTAGAGAGAGGCTGGCTTTTTTTTGACTTTTCCCGGCAGGAGGCATAGTATGGTCTGGCAGGATGCAGACGCTCATGAAGAATCTTTGCGGAGTTGCCCGATTATGCTGAATCCCTTGGTGCGCGCCATTGTGGTTGCTGCGCCTCTTCCCAGTCTTGGCGACAACACCGGCGATCTCGACCGCTTGAAAAAGGCGCTTGCCCCGCAACTGGCCGGGGTTATGCCGGTGGTGCCGTATCAGCGGCTGAGCAAGGTGGCCGGGCGCTTCCGCGCCGCAGGCTTTACTGGCGTTGCTCTTGTCAATGCGATGCCTGGCCCCCCGCTTTTGGTTGATTTCCTTCCCCAGTCGCCGTTGGTTCTGACCGGAATGGCCCTTGACCTTGGCACCACCCATCTCGAAGCAACCCTGGTGGATCTGGTCACCGGGGCAATTCTGGCCCGGGCAGATCTGGAAAACTGGCAGATTGTTTACGGGGCTGATATCCTCACCCGCATCCATCACGCGGCCAGCGACGAGGGCATGGCAGAGCTGCATCAGGCCATAATCGGCTCGGTCAATGAGCTGGCTGCGGAATTGTCCAGGCTTGCCGGTTTGGCGGGGGATGCGATTAGGGCGCTTTCGGTGTCCGGCAACACCAGCATGGTTCATTTCTTTCTTAAGCTCAACCCCTGCCATCTCTGCCGTGAACCCTACATCCCCATGGTCAATGCCCCTGATCCCTTTCTGGCCGGCGAGCTCCATCTGGCTATTCACCCGGCCGCGCCGGTTTGGATTCTGCCCAGCGTGGGCAGCTATTTCGGCGGGGATCTGATCTCCGGCGTCCTGGCCAGCGGCCTTGACCAGCAGCCGGAGACCTGCATGCTCATTGATGTGGGCACCAATGCCGAAGTGATTGTCGGCAACCGGGAATGGCTCATCGCCTGCGCCGGGGCGGCAGGCCCGGCTCTGGAGGGCGGCGTGGCCCGGATGGGCATGCGGGCAGGCCCAGGCGCTATCGAGCATCTGCGGATCGATCCGGTCAGCGGCGAGATCAGTTATGAAACCATCGGCAAGGGCAGGCCCAAGGGACTCTGCGGCTCCGGGCTCATCGATCTGGTGGCGGAGCTGTATCTTACCCGGCAGATTGATATCCGGGGCAAATTCCGGCCCCAGGCTGCCGGTGCCCGGCTGCTTGAGGGAAGCGAAGGCTGGCAGTTCGTGGTGGTGCAGGGCAAGGATTCGGCGGATGGCCAGCCGGTGGTTCTGGGGCAGGTGGATCTTGAGGCGCTTATGCGCTCCAAGGCGGCCATGTACGCCATTCTCACCACCCTGCTCAATCAGGTGGGGGTTGCCTTTGCTGATCTGCGCCGCATTTATGTGGCCGGGGCTTTTGGTCGGCATATCTCACCCAGGCAGGCCATTGTTCTGGGAATGCTGCCCGATCTGCCTCTTGCTCTTTATGAACCGGTGGGCAACAGCTCTCTGGCCGGGGCGCAGATGGTGCTTCTTGAAAGTCAGGCGCGGGAGCGCGCCTTGGAACTGGCCGGAAAAATCACTTATCTTGAGTTGAACGTCAACCAGGAATTCATGCTTCGTTTTTCCGCTTCCCGCTTTATCCCTCACACCGATCATGCCTTGTTCCCCTCAGTCCCGGTTTTTGCCGGAGAATAGACCGCAAAGGTAAATTTTTGAATTTTTTTTCAACCTGTGGTATAGGGGCATCGGTTGTCTGGCGCTGCAGTGCCGAAAAAACAGATGGCTGTGCTGTTGTTTAACAGTTACGGCGGTGGAGATCTTGTGAACGAGAAGGCAAGGGTTGAAGTTCCCAAAAAACCGGTGTCCAACAAAAAGAAGACCGCCAAAGAACGGTTGTTCGAGTTGTGTTCTTTTTTTGGCAAGGAGGACACGGTTCTGGTGGTCATCAATGCCGACCCGGACGCCATCGCCAGCGCCATGGCCTTGAAGCGACTGCTCCGTTACCGGGTGAAAAGCGTCACCATCGCCTATCCCAATGAAATCAGACGACTGAACAACGTGGTCATGGTGGATTTGCTGAAGGTCACCATGGAACGTCTGCATACGGTCAAGGTCGGGGATTTCAGTAAAAAGGTGATGCTGGATTCCCAGCCCTGTCATCTGCCCTGTTTTGAGAATATCAATTTTGATGTGGTTATTGACCATCATCCTGCCAGCAAGGGCTGGGCGGCTCCCTTTGTTGATATCCGTAAGGATTTCGGCGCCACCGCCTCCATGCTTGTTGAGTACCTGCGGGCTGCCAGTCTGAAACCCTCGGTGGCCCTGGCTACCGCCCTTTTTTACGCGATCAAGGTTGATACCCGTAATTTTGAAAAAAAAGCCACCCTGGCGGATGCCATTTCCTTCCGTTATCTTTTTAATATCGCCAACCAGAATCTGGTCAGGAAGATAGAGCTTTCCTCCTTTCGCCGCTCCGAGCTGAATTATTTCAAAACCGCCTTAAACGAGATGAAGATCAGCAAGCAACGGTTGTATGCCCATCTTGGCCGGGTTTCCAGCCCGGATATGCTGGTGCTTATCGCCGATTTTTTTAACCAGGTTCACGATGTCGCCTGGGTTCTTGTCTCCGGCCTGCACAACGATAAACTGGTGGTCATTTTCCGCTGTGACGGCTACAAGAAAGACGCCGGGAGGCTGGCGGAAAAGATGTTTCAGTCGATCGGTTCGGCGGGCGGGCACCGGGAAGCGGCCAGGGCCGAGGTGCCGCTTAGAAATCTGCCTGCCGAGATGCAGGATTTTTCCACCAGAACCCTGATGGGTCTCACCACGAAATACCTGAAGTAATTTCCCCGCAATCTGAAAAAAGTGGCAAGGCGCGCTGCAAGTTGCGTGATAAGCCATGAGAAGAAGCAGCGAGGAGTCTAAATGAGCCAGCGACTTAACAAGAGACTCAAACCAAAAGCTGCGAACAATCAACTTGCGGCGCTTGTGCAAGCCAGATTCCAGCAAGCTCTGGCATTATATCAGAATGGACAGGCAGTCCAGGCGCAAACCCTCTTCGAAGAAATCCTTAAAGTGCAACCAAGGCATCTTGAGGCCTTGCATTTGTTGGGCGTGATTGCTGCTCAGGCTAAAAATCTGCAACGAGCAGTGGCGTTATTTGCTAAGGCCATTGAAATCAATCCCAATATTGCCACCTTCTACTTTAACCGTGGCCTGGCGCTCCAGGAACTCCATCAGTTTGAGGCAGCCTTGGCCAGTTATGACCAGGCCATTTTCATCAGGCCTGATGATGCGGATACCTGCCTTTACCGCGGCAATATGCTCGTGCAACTTGAGCAGCCAGAGGCAGCCTTAGCCAGTTACGACCAGGCTCTTGCCCTTAAGCCTGATTATGCGGAGGTCTGGCTCGATCGCGGTAATATACTTATGCAACTTGAGCGGCCAGAGGCAGCCTCAGCCAGTTATAACCAGGCCCTTGCCCTTAAGCCTGACTATGCGGAAGCCCACGGTAATCTTGGCCTTGCCCTCCAGAAACTAAGGCAGCCAGAGGCAGCCCTGGCCAGTTATGACCAGGCCCTTGCCCTTAAGCCTGACTATGCGGAAGCCTGGCAGAACCGGGGTAATATCCTCATCCAGCTGAAGAAGCCAGAGGCAGCCCTGGCCAGTTATGATCAGGTCATTGCCCTTAAGCCTGATTGTGCGGAAGGCTACAGCAGCAGGGGCAATGTATGCCAGGAACTCAAACAGCACCAGGCAGCCGTTGAAAGCTACGATAAGGCCCTGGCCATCAGGCCTGATTATGAGTTCTTGTACGGGCTGCGCCTAAACAGCAAGATGTGGCTCTGTGATTTTAGAGATGTAGGCAGTCAATTTATGGAATTGATTAAAAAAATTCAAGGTAACGAAAAGGCCTCCTCTTCATTCCCGGTTATTACTCTAAGTGCTTCCTTACCTCTTCAGCGTAAAGCTGCGGAGATCTGGACAACCGCTAAATATCCAAAGAATCTTTTACTGGGTGAGATAAAAAAGTATCCCCGGCACGAAAAGATCCGCCTCGGCTACTTTTCCATGGATTTCAGAATCCATCC
>Ga0156773_166_pt1 | contig 29202 bp, 25 predicted proteins | sample RifOxyD3_FD_110723 | JGI IMG/M metagenome (GOLD analysis project Ga0156773, IMG submission 110723) | Deltaproteobacteria bacterium RIFOXYD12_FULL_55_16 | reverse complement strand
TCTCTTTTTTCAAAGACCTCTTTGGCGGTCTGCATGGCAAGACGCCGATCCGGCCCATGACAGGAGCAAATAATATGCATCCGGCTCCGATCGAGGCTGCGGTAGGCAATCAGATCATGCTCAACCAAAGGCATCAACCACACGGAAAACGCCTCGATCATGCCCTGCAGATCGGTGGCGCAGGCCAGTCTGGCATGCAGCTCATTGACCTGTTTCAACCATTGAGACTGGCGGCGGTAACGATCAAGCTCCACCATAAGATGATCCAGATCAACAGGCCCGGTCATTTCCGTGTCGGAGAAAGAAATGGCAGTGTTCATGGCAACGGCTCCTTTCGTTGGAAAGCTTGTTTGCCCGTATTCTTTGCCATTTTCATGCCAAAGAATCGAAACATTCTTTCCCGGAACCTTGCTCAATAAGGGGTAAATGCCAAAAGCACTGTTATCAATTTGAAATTATAGGATAAATGTACAGGAGGAAACGGGGTGGCCACCTTGTCCCACAACAACTCTCTGGCGCGGTCGGAAAATTTTTCCCGTCCGTCCTGTCAGCCTGTTGACGGCAGGCTCTTTGTCGCCATCAGGCGGGCCTTTCTTTCCCTGTTTGCCAAACGATGCGCGGCCAAGTACGTTCAGAATGGTCGAGGGGGCAAGGATGCGAGCGAATTCAAGTTGTAAATTCTTGTAGATTCGCTTGCTTTGATTTACTTGTTTGACTCCAGCATAAAGACGAACAGGTTTTTGCACATCTCCAGCCGCTTTCGATAGACTTTGCGGGTTGTTTCTTCCAGCCCTTCAATAACGGGCTTCAGCTTTTCACATCTGGCGATGAGTGATTTTAATTCTTCTCGGCTGAGTGACATCGAATCGGTTGTTTTGGCGCAGACTTCGTTAAATTCCTGCTCCCATGGTTGTTCCGCCGCCTGGGCCAGGGTTGTGGAGCTGAGAAGAGAGGTGCCCGCTTCATGATTCAGCGGCAAGGCAACAAAGATAACCCCCCCAACAATGACCGCCACCGCTTGCCTTACTGCCTTGCGTAATCTCACGTTGTTCACTTTTCACCTCATGCTTTAGCCTTGTAAAATTGATGCGAGCGCAAAAAAAACCGCGATTATATCGGCTGTCACTCTGTACTCATGGCAAGGTTATTTCTCTACGGATCCCACATGGCAACGCTGGCAGTCGGTCTGCGGAAAAGCGACCTTGTTATGGCAAACTCCGCAATATTTCCCCTGGAACAGATCAATCATCGAATACTTTGTCGCGCCCTTTTTGACGCCAAGGAATATATCGGGATGGCAAAGTTCGCAGCCATTCCAGACCGTATGTTTACTGTGTGAAAAAATGATCGAGGGCATGCCTTCGTTTTTTGCCTCCAGGGAAAAGTCCTTTTGCACGCTCATGGCATTCCTTTTAATAGAAATTCCCTCCAGATAGTTTATGGGACTGATCAGCCCCTTTTCCTCTGCGAGTTGCCAGTTGATCCCATTGCCAAGGCGCTCTTTGGGCAGATTTTCGGCAAATTTAGCGAAAGCCTGTTCGCGCAGGGGGTTTCGTCCCATGGAGTGACAGATGCCACACTTATGCGAATCTTTACCTGAGCACGCCTCAAAGATAATTTTATTCTCGTACTTGGATTTACCGTTATGGCAGGTTCCGCAGTAAAAACCCTTCCCGTTATCGGCGGCCCTTATCTTGGTAGATCCGGCGCTCATGCCAAAGCCGATGTCAACATGGCAAACCCTGCAGGTATATTTGCTCCTGTGTATCCAGTGATCGAAGACAACCGGTGAAAGACCCGCGCTCCCGGAAAAGTTTCCGATAACCACGCTGCCAAACTCGTAAGGGAGAGGTTTGCGCTTCTTCACCCCGCCCTCGGCAAAGGCAAGACTGACAAAGGCAAAGAGTACAGCCATCGCAAGTATAAGGTGTTTCATCAACATCTCCTTTCTCTGTACGGTTCCTTTCACCCAGAGGGCTAAGTTTCGTTTGCACCCTGAAGGGCATAAAATCCGGCAAGCTGCTCAATTCAGCTTATTTTACCGGTTTCACATGACATCTCATGCAATCTCTCAAGGGAAAGGCCACGTTAAGATGGCATACCCCGCAGTATTCTCCTTCATAAATCTGGAACATATTGTATTTCGTGGCGCCTCTGCTTACGCCGAGAAAGATATCGGGATGGCACAATTCGCAGCCATTCCACTTGGCGTGCTTCTTGTGAGAAAAGAGAATGTCACCCATCCATGACCCTTTTGACTCCAGGGAGAAATCTTTCTGGACTGGCATTAACCGTTTTATTAAGGGAGTTCCCGGGACATTGTCTTTCAGGTTGATCAAGCCGGAAGTCTCAGCTTTTTCCCAGTCAATACCGTTGCCAAGACTTGCTTTAGGCATTTTCTCGGTAAACTTGGCAAACTCGTACTTTCTTTTAATATCCTTGCCGTAAGAATGGCATCTGTCGCAGCGCGGCATCTCATCGGGGGCAGGTGGGATTGAACACGCCTTGAAAACGGGGGGATCGAAGCCATGCTTTTCTCCGTTATGACAGGCGCCGCAGTAATAGCCCTTCATGTTGTCGGCAGCCTTCATGCGGGTTTCCCCTTTTTTCATGAGAAAGCCGAGATCCACATGGCATACCCTGCAGGTGAATTGCGAACGGTGCAGCCAATGATCAAAAACGACCTTTGCCATTCCGGCCTTTGGTGAAAAATTACTGATAACGACCCGGCCATAATTCTCGGGAGATGGATTTGCCCCCAATGCAGATAGTGGTGCGCTGACAGTCAGGAGAATGAGCAGAATAAACCGTAATCTTTTCATATAAATCTCATGCAAGGCGGTCTGAAAGTGTAGATTCCCGACTGAGGAGAAACAGTTCAGTCTGAGCCAGTAGTTCCGGTTTTCCGGTTCCTCCGGCAAGGTCTGGAGATATCCGACCCAAGCTTGTAAAACATCCCACACGTCTAATAGATTGTCAATAGAGCCTGTTGTAAATTCGTCACCCCGGCGACGGGCAGGATCCGGCCTTGAGGGCAATCTGATTTATGAGAGACTTGTAAAAAGTCCACTGTATCGCTTGCTTGGTATTGACAATTTGAATCCGCGCGGCTACGGTGATTTCGCAATTCAGGCTGGGTGAAGGGGCAGGAAGTAGGCTTTCACCAGGGGCGGGCAGAGGGCCCGGTTACCCCAATTGTAACCGTTCAGCAGCGCAGCTTCACTGCTCTTATAATGCGTGTGTCTTTGCAGATATGGCGCTGGTGAACGGGGGGCAGTTTTTGAGACAGCGTAATTTTACAGGCAAAAATAAAACAGACAAAAGGAGGAAGGAAATGGCTTTGGATCCCACGAAACATGCGGATTGGGAGATTGCGGAAGAGGCGGAAACCCGCATGAAAACCGTGTACGAGCTTGCGGAAAAGCTTGGCCTGGAAAAAGAAGAACTGCTGCCTCATGGGCATTATGTCGCCAAGCTCGATTACCGGAAGATTCTTGACCGTCTGAAAGACAAGCCTGACGGCAAGTATGTCGATGTCACGGCCATCAGCCCGACCCCTCTGGGTGAAGGCAAGTCCACCTGCTGCATGGGCCTGGTTCAGGGTTTGGGTAAGCGGGGCAAGAGCGTTATTGGCGCTGTTCGTCAGCCTTCCGGTGGCCCCACCATGAACATCAAGGGTTCGGCTGCTGGCGGCGGCCTGGCCCAGTGCGTTCCCCTGACCCCGTTTTCCCTGGGGCTTACTGGCGACATCAATGCCATCATGAACGCCCATAACCTTGGTATGGTGGCGTTGACCAGCCGCATGCAGCATGAGGCCAACTACACCGATGCGCAGTTGGAAAAGCGCGGCTTGAGAAGGCTTGACATCCATCCCAAGAAGGTGGAGTTCGGCTGGATCATCGATTTCTGCGCCCAGGCTCTGCGCAATATCACCATCGGCCAGGGCGGCAAGATGGACGGTTTTACCATGCAGTCCAAGTTTGCCATTGCCGTTAGCTCCGAGATCATGGCCATCCTGTCGGTCGCCAGAGATTTGCGGGACATGCGGGAACGGATCGGCAAGATCGTGGTGGCCTACGACCGGCAGGATCGGCCCGTCACCACCTCGGATCTGGATGTGGCCGGGGCCATGACCGCCTGGATGGTGGAGGCCCTGAATCCCAATATGCTGCAAACTATTGAAGGTCAGCCGGTTATCGTCCATGCCGGGCCTTTTGCCAATATCGCCATTGGGCAGAGCTCCGTCATCGCCGACCGGGTAGCGCTGAAGCTTGCTGACTACAACGTCACCGAGTCTGGCTTTGGCGCAGACATTGGCTTTGAGAAATTCTGGAACCTCAAGTGCCGCTATTCCGGTCTCAAACCCAACTGTGCTGTGGTGGTTGCCACTATCCGGGCGCTTAAGTGCCATGGCGGGGCGCCGATTCCGGTGCCGGGCAAGCCCATGCCGGTGGAGTATGCCAAGGAGAATGTCGGCTGGGTAGAAGAAGGCTGCAAGAATCTCCTGCACCATATTGAGACGGTCAAAAAAGCAGGGATCAATCCGGTGGTCTGTATCAACGCCTTCTACACCGACACCGACAATGAGATCAAGGCGGTTCGCCGTCTTTGTGAGTCGGCTGGCGCCCGGGTTGCCTTGTCGCGGCACTGGCAGTATGGCGGTGATGGCGCTCTTGAGTTTGCCGATGCGGTTGTCGAGGCCTGTGAGGAGCCCAACGACTTCAAGTTCCTCTACGAGCTTGACACCCCGCTGGAAAAGCGTATCGAACTTATCGCCACCGAGGTTTATGGCGCGGATGGAGTGAGCTACAGCGCCGAAGCTCAGGCCAAGCTGAAGCGGATGGCCGCTGATCCAGAGATGAAGGAGATGGGTACCTGCATGGTCAAGACCCATCTCTCCCTGTCTCACGATCCCAAGCTCAAAGGGGTGCCCAAGGGCTGGACCCTGCCGATTCAGGACATCCTTACCTACAAGGGCGCTGGCTTTGTCGTGCCAGTGGCCGGTTCCATCAGTCTGATGCCCGGCACCGCTTCCGATCCAGCCTATCGCCGGATCGATGTTGATGTGGAGACCGGCAAGGTTAAGGGTGTTTTTTAGCCTGGTGGTTTAGGCGTGTTCTGTTAAACAAGTAAACAAAAAAAGGCCATCGGGGCAACCCGGTGGCCTTTTTTTGTTGAAGAAAGACGGATATGCTTGTCAGCTGGAGGCTGGATATAGTATTGAAGAGAAGGTGACTTCTTTCAACCTGGAACCTCATTTAAGGGTAATCTCGCATCCATGGCCGTAGCAGATAGTAAATCAAACTTGCGTTCCACGGTAAAGGATCAGTCCGGGGCCGGAAAGATCAAGATAGGTGAGCTGCTGCGCAAAGCCGGGCAGATCAGCAGTTATCAGCTCGATGATGCCCTTGCCGCTCAGAAAAAATCTGGTGGCCGACTGAGCAGCATTCTCCTGCGGCTTGGTCATATTGAAGAAGCCACCATCTTTAATTTTTTAAGCCGTCTGCATAACTATCAACCTGTTGTTATCAGCAGGGAACCGCCCAAGTCAGACGCTCTTGCGCTTATGCCCTACGAGCTGGCTAAGAAATATCTGGCCTTTCCTCTGCGGCAAATCGGTAAATCCCTCCAGATCGCCATGGCCGAGCCTACGGATACCGGCGCGGTGGAAAGCTTGCAGGCCGCAGTCAAGATGCCGCTGACCGTCTGTGTCGCCACCGAAAAGGACATCGTTGACGCCTACAAGACTTACTACAAGATCAGCGAGGAGGAGCATCAGTCTTTTTTTACCTCGGTGGGTGCGGAAGAACGAGACGAGGAGCCTGTTACCCAGATTGACGACTTTGGCACCCTGGCGTCCGAGGCAGCCGAGGGCATGGAGCTTGCCTCCCTGGAAGACGAGGCGGTCGGAGATCAGTATTCCGCCTCGGACGCCCCTATCATTAAGCTGGTAAATGGCATCCTGCTCAAGGCGGTCAACGACGGGGTGAGCGATATTCACATCGAGCCCTACGAGAAAACCCTTCAGGTTCGTTACCGCATGGATGGTTCCCTGTACAAGTCCATGAACCTGCCTCTCTCGATAAAAAACGCCCTTAATTCCCGCTTGAAGATTATGGCCCAGCTCGATATCACCGAGCGTCGGGTGCCACAGGACGGGCGGATCCGGATCAGGCTGGGTCGGGGCCGGGCTGTTGATTTCCGGGTTTCCACCCTGCCCACCCTGTTTGGAGAGAGTATTGTTCTGCGGATCCTTGACAAGAACAGTCTGAACGTCGATCTTACCAAGCTCGGTTTTGAGAAGGAAACCTTTGTCACCCTCCAGCGCTGTATCGAGCGGCCCCAAGGCCTGTTGCTGGTTACCGGCCCCACGGGCAGCGGCAAAACGGTAACTCTTTATTCAGTGCTGAACTCGCTCAACAGCGAAGACATCAAGATTCTCACCGCTGAAGATCCGGTGGAGTTCAATTTTAAGGGGATCAATCAGGTCAATGTCAAAAAGGAAGTGGGAATGACCTTTCCCGTGGCGCTCAAGGCCTTTCTGCGCCAGGATCCTGATATCATCATGGTTGGCGAGATCCGGGACATGGAAACCGCTGAGATCGCCATCAAGGCGGCGATGACCGGGCATCTTGTTTTCAGCACCCTGCACACCAATGATTGTCCCGCCACCATCGCCCGGCTGGTTGATATAGGGATTCCGCCCTTCATGCTCTCCACTGCTGTCACCATGGTTCTCTCCCAGCGGCTGGCCAGAAAGCTTTGTGGTCATTGCAAGGTAGAGGTTCCCAGGCCGCCGAAGGATGAGCTCCTTGCTCTGGGTTTTAAAGAATATGATTTTGAAAAGGATTTTGTCATTTATGGCCCCAAAGGCTGCCAAAAATGCAACGGCGGCGGCTATAAGGGCAGGGTTGGCCTTTTTGAGCTGATGGAGATCACCGATGAGGTGGCCAAGGCGATCAGCGCGGAAGTGCCGGAGGATCAGCTGCGCAAGATCGCCGTGCAGGAAGGAATGATCCCCCTGCGGCGAGCCGGGGTAATGAAAGTTATGGGAGGCGCTACCAGTATAGAGGAGATTCTGCGCCGAACCGTGATCACCGAGGAGAGCCTGCCCGCCTATCTGGTACACCCTGATATAGAGGAGTATGAGGATGGGGATTTCATCATCCGGCAGAACAACAACGACAATGATTTTTTCAAACTGGTCATTGGCGCTGTATCCGTGGTGAAGGATGGTAAAAAGATTGCCGAGATCACCGAGCCGGGCGAGTATTTCGGTGAGATGAGCGCCATCTCTGGCGAGCCTCGTTCCGCCTCCATCACCTCGAAGGGACGATCCAAGATAAAGCGTTTCCCCGGCGACAAGCTTCAGGAGGTTATCCAGAAATATCCGGATGTGGCCAGCCATCTTTTTAAAACTGTGGTCAATCGGCTGAATCAGGCGAATAATATCATTGTCAGACTGGCAAATGAGCAGGCAAAAAAATAGAATGATCCGACTGCAGCCTTTTTCTTTCCCCTCCCCGTTTATCCTTTGCAAGCAAGAGAATCAGTGCCCCCATCTTGAATGAACAGCGGTTGTTCGCCGTGGGTCGGTGTGTTTTTTCTGCAACACCCTGGCTGGGGACTGTCTTGGGCCGTCTGTAAAATGTCAGCGTAACATCTTGGAAATAAATGACTTTTATTGTTTATGCGCCAGGATGTCTGCGGCGGTCTGTTTCTTGCATTTAATTCATATCATATCGTTATTGTTGTGGAATACACACAGATCAGAAAAAGAGCGTTTATCATATGGATTCATTACAGCACACCATCAAAAGGCCGGTAAGCTTTGCGGGTATTGGTCTTCATTCCGGCAAGCTTGCCACTCTCGCCATTTTTCCTGGCGAGGAGAACAGCGGGATTCGCTTTGTCCGCAGTGATCTGCCGCAGGCCGCGCCAACCCCGGCCTTCATGGATCGGATCGTCGATACCCGGCTGGCCACCACCATCGCCACTGAGGATGAGGCGATGATCGCCACCACGGAGCATCTGCTGGCCGCGCTTTTTGGCATGGGCATCGATAATGCGGTGGTCGAGCTGGACGGCCCTGAGGTACCCATCATGGATGGCAGCGCCGGCCCCTTTGTCCAGGTGTTGAAGAGGGTGGGGCGCCGCCGACAGAACGCCTGCAAATGGATGCTCAAGGTGAACAGGGAGATTTCCTATGTCGAGGGTGATTCCTTTGTGAAGATTTTGCCCTACGATGGCTTTAAGGTCACTTGCGAAATTGACTTTAACCATCACCTGATCAGAAGGCAGATATTTTCCAGTGAGCTGACCCCCCAGAAATTTGCCCAGGAGATTGCCGGGGCCAGAACCTTTGGTTTTCTGGATCAGGTTGAAAAGCTCCGCCAGAGCGGGCTCGCCTTGGGCGGCTCTCTGGAAAACGCCGTGGTTATCGACGATGATGGCATAGTCAATGCCGAGGGGCTGCGTTTTGTCGATGAGTTTGCCAGACACAAGACTCTGGACGTGATCGGCGATCTGGCCCTGCTGGGCTTTCCTCTGCTTGGTCATGTTGTGACCAGAAAATCAGGGCATGGCCATCATTTTTCCTTGATGAAGCAGCTTGCCGCCCAGCCTGAGCGGTGGGATCTGATCGCCTATGAGAAAGAAGGGGGCAACCGGGTGCTGGAAAAGGTGGTCTTGAGTACCAGGGAGGCTGGCGACAAGCTCTTGTCCTGTTTGCTGCCGCCCAGCATCGCCCTTGCCGGACAAACCTGTTTTGCCTGAATAATATAAGCCTCACCTGAGAGGAACAACCTGCGGCTGTTGCAAAACTCCGCAGGTTTTTTTACGCCCGGCGCAGGGTGGGGTGCTGGTGAATCCTGCTTGCAATGCCGGGGGAAATTGGTACGATGCGGCGTAACTGTCCAGCAGCACCGCAGCTGCTTTGTTATCGGCCTGTTCGCATACCCATATGTATGCACCCAAAGGGTATAAGTTTCGTTTGAGCAGGCAAGCTGCTCAACTCAGCTATAGCTCTCAGGCCTCTGTGTCGGCACTGCTGCCGACGATTGACACGCTGCATCTGCGGCACTGCTGAACAGTTACGGTTTGGTGGTTTTTTTACTTTCCGGCTTCAAGTTGGATAGTTACAATCAGGTTTCAATATTGTTGAGGCAACACTGGCCTGACGAAGTCATCGCAACCAAATAATGCCGTTATCAGGATGTGCAAGAACGGCTCTTAATCATGAGGAGCAGGATATGGGTTTTTCAGGAAAGCTTGGCTTTGTCGGCGGGGGGTTGATGGCCGAAGCCCTGATCAAGGGGATAACCGGGGCCGGGCTTGTTGACGCCGGACAGATTCTGGTCGCCGATCCGAGCAGTGAGCGGCAGGCCTTGTTGCAAAGGGATTACAAGGTTACGGCGGTTTCAGAGGCCACGGCTGTCTGGGCGGAGTGCCAGGTCGTTATTCTGGCGGTCAAGCCGCAGGTGATCGGTGCAGTCCTGCGCGATTCCCGCGAGAAGATCCAGGCCGAGCATCTGCTTATCTCTATTGCCGCCGGTATCCCGCTGGCCGTGCTTGAAGGCGCGGTTTCCGGGCGGGGCTGCCGGGTGATCCGGGTGATGCCCAATACGCCGGCCATTGTCCTCAAGGGCGCCTCCGCCCTGAGTCCTGGCCAGGGCGTAAGCCAGGAGGATCTGGCCGTGGCTGCCAGTATCTTCAACGCGGTCGGGATCAGTTTTGTGCTGGAGGAGACATATCTTGACGCGGTTACCGGCTTGAGCGGCAGCGGCCCGGCCTATGTGTTCACCTTTATCGAGGCCTTGATTGACGCCGGGGTCAAGGTGGGCCTGGCCAGGCCCGTGGCCCAGAGCCTGGCCCTGCAAACGGTGCTGGGTTCGGTGCTGCTGGCGCTGGAGGGAACCAGGCATCCCGCCGAGTTGCGGGCCATGGTGACCTCGCCTGGCGGCACCACCATTGCCGGCCTGCATGAACTTGAAAAGGGGGCCTTCCGGGCCCTGATCACCAATGCGGTGGAGGCCGCCACCAACCGCTCCTGCGAACTTGGCCGGCTGGTGGTTTCCGGGGCCAGCAAATAGCTTGCTGATGACACGAGTTCTCTCATCTTGCCGCAGCTCTGCGGGCGTTGATTTATGTCCTTGAGGGCAGGGGGCGGCATGCCTGACGCGCTCAGGATTGCGATCCTGGTGAAAAGTTTTACCCTCACGGGCGGGATGGAGCGGTATGTCGTGGAGACGTGTCGGCGGCTGGCGGCCAGAGGGCATCGTCTCGACATCTATGCCCGGGAGGCAGACCCGGAACTGCTGGGAGAGATGGGTTTTTATCGGGTGCCGACGCGGTTTTCCTTCTCCAGTGTGCTGGCTGCTGTTTCTTTTGCCAGAGAAACGGCGAGAATGCTGCATGGGCAAGGGTATGATCTTGTTCATTCCCACGAAAAGGGCTGTGGTCAGGATCTTGAAACCATCCATTGTTTTTCCTATAAAGGAGGGCTGGGAAAGTACTCCTTTTTGCGAAGAATTGATCAGAAGTATCTGAGTCTGCGCAGCTTTTTGTATCTGCGGCTTGAACAAAAGCAGATGAAAACCCCCTGGCTGATCGCGGTTTCAGGGGTGATTGGCGAGGATATCCAAAAACACTATGGCCGGGTGGCCAAGGTTGCGGTTATTCCGCCCGGCGTCGATCTGGAGGCCTTTCACCCTGAAAGCCTTGCCGCAAACAGGGATGCCGCCCGGCAGGCCGAAGGGTTCAGTCCCGATGATCTGGTTGTCCTCTTTGTCGGTTCGGAGTTCAGGCGCAAGGGGCTGGCTCGGCTGATTATGGCAATGAGCCCTGGCCTGCGCTTACTGGTGGTCGGTCGGGGCGATGACCTGGCGTATCACCGGCAACTGGTCAGGCAATGCGGCCTTGAGCAACAGGTGCGTTTTGCCGGGTTGACCAGCGAGGTGTTTTCCTGTTACGCCGCAGCGGATGTGGTGGTATTGCCTTCGCGATCCGAGGCCTTTGGGATGAGTATTCTGGAGGGCATGGCCTGTGGTCTGCCGGTGGTGGTCAGCGCCAACTCTGGTGTGGCCTCCTTGATCCGGCACGGGGAAAATGGCTGTCTGCTGCAGGAGGGGGATGATCTTTCGGCTCTTCTCAAGCAATTGCTCTCTCAGGCAGAACGGCAAAGGCTGGGGCAGGGCGCGCGGGTTTTAGCGGAAGATCATTCTTGGGATCGGGTGGCGGACGCCCATGAGGAATTGTACCGGCGGGTTGTTTCCTGGCGAGAGACTGGCTTGAACTGAAAACCAGCCACTGCCCTGGATTTATGGGCAGATGAGGGAGTACTTCACCGCATGCGTGTGTCGTTGATCATTACCACCTATAACTGGCAAGAAGCTCTGGCCCTTGTCCTTGCAAGCGCTTTGCGTCAGACCCGGCTGCCGGACGAGATCATTGTCGCCGACGATGGCTCCGCTGACGGCACCAGCGAGTTGGTGCGGGAGGTTGCCAGGCAGACCCCGATTCCGGTTCATCATTGCTGGCAGGAGGACAAAGGCTTTCGGGCCGCCAGGGCGCGGAACCGGGCGATTGCCGCCGCCACAGGGGAGTATGTGATCTTGATTGATGGCGACATTGTTCCTGACCGTCATTTCATTGAGGATCATCTTCTGGCGGCGCGGCAAGGGTTTTTTGTCCAGGGAGGCAGGGTTCTGCTTGATCAGCGAAGAACCAGGGAGCTGCTGGCTGGCCGTGAGGTGAATCTCTCATTTTTTGCCAGGGGGCTTGCGAATCGGAAAAACGCGCTTCGCTCCAGGCTGCTCTCCCTGTTTTTCTCCTGCCAGGCGCATGGTCTTAGCGGAATCAAAACCTGTAATTTCGCCTTCTTCAGGGCAGATGCCCTGGCGGTTAATGGTTTTGCTGAAGATTTCGAGGGTTGGGGCCGCGAAGACAGCGACTTTGCCGCCCGTCTGCTTAATTACGGCAGCAGGCGTTGGAATCTGCGCTTTCAGGCGGTGGCTTTTCATCTCTATCATCCGGTGCAGTCGCGGGAACGGCTGCCTGCCAATGACACCCTTCTGGCCAGAACTGTAACGGATAATCTTGTCTGGTGTGTAAACGGTATCCAGAAATCAACAATAGAGAGTCAGAAACAATGAGCCTTATCGTCAGGCAACTGAAGAGCCTTGCCGCAAAACTTGCTGGTCTTGATTGTCTGCGCTGGTTGCTTATCGCTGAATTTGTTTCCCTGTTTATCTCGACCTCACTTACTTCCGTGCTGGAGATTATCCTCTTCGCCACCGTGCTTTTTTGTCTTGGAAAACTTCGGGAGCGGATACTTCCGGCGTTGCAGCAGCCTGTTGTGACTATGACTCTGGCGCTTATCGTGGTTCTCTGTCTGGGGATGTTTTATGGGCCGGTGCCTTTCCAGGAGAAAATCCGGATCTTGATGGGCTGGCGGAAGTTGTTGCTGCTGTTGCTGGCGATTCTGGTCTTTGACGAGCCTTTCTGGAAACAACGCCTGACCTGCATTCTTGTTGGCACAGCCGTGATTGGCGCCTTGTTTTCCTGGTTTGGGCTCCTTGGTTACACGCCAACTATTGTGGTGCATAATCATGCCACCCAGGGGATGTTCTTTGCCGTCGGGGCCTTTGCCGCCATGGTCTTGATCCTGTATCCACCCCGGCCCGCCAGGATAACGCCAGGGGTGCGCTGGGGGTTGGGGACAAGCGCGGCCTTGCTGGTTATGAATATCGTTTTCGTTACCCCTGGCCGGAGCGGCTATCTTGCCCTGCTGGTGCTGGCTGGGGTGGCATGTCTCGGTCTGTTTCGCGGCTGGCTTCGCGTTGGTCTGCTCGTGGCGGTGCCGCTGGCGCTGGTTTTGTTGTTTTCCCTGTCGCCGGTGGCCAAGGAACGGTTGACCAGGGGAGTGAACGAGATGCGTGGTTATGAGCAGGCGCAAGATTATTCGAGCATGGGTATCCGCATGGTGATGTGGAACAATACGGTGCAGCTTATCCGGGAGCGCCCCTTTTTCGGCTACGGGCTGGGCGGCTTGAAGGAAGCGTATCGGGAGAAGGTGCGAGGGATGTCAGGCTGGGAAGGAATAGTGATTGATGATCCCCATAACCAGTATCTCAAGGTGACAGCGGAACTTGGCCTGGTGGGCCTGCTGGTGTTTCTCGGCTTTATCGGCTCTTTTTTCTGGCAGGGGGTTTCGGGGGCGGATCGTCTCCTTGGCCTTGGCGTACTGCTGGCCTGGTGCGCCACCAGTCTGTTCAATGGCCATTTCTCCACAGCCGGGGAAGGGCGGTTTCTGATGCTCTGGTGCGGCGTCCAGTTTGCCCTGCCGCGCTCTGCGAAGCCGGATTCTCAGGCTTGAACAAGGTTGCTGGTCTTGGAACAACTAGAAAACGTAACGCCAAAACGCAGAGGCGCAAAGACAACCTCTTGGAATACAAGGATTAAAACTTTGCGCCTCTGCGTTAAAAAATGAGTTGTTGCGAGGGCCTCAAGCTTGTCGAGTTTCTTCTCCGGGAAGTTCCGCCTTGCGGAGCACACAGTCAAATTCAACCACCATAAGCGTTGCGCTGTCATGGGAGACAGGAAACATCCCCGTGACTTCAAAGCCTGCGCTGCGATAGGTGGTCAGGGATTTGAGATAATCCGGCATGCCTTCGTAAACAGGCAGCACTGAAATTTCAGACTGGAGGCTGGCAATGTTTTGCAGGGAGTGTTTTGCGCCCTTGAACACATCGAGGTCATAGCCCTGGGTATCCATTTTCAGGTGGATTCTGGCTTGGTTCTGGCCTTGCATAAGCTTGTCGAAGATATCGTCGAGCTTTTTGATCTGCACTCGTTCTTTTCTGGTTATCGCGACAACGTCGCCAAAGGTATTTTTCGAAAACTCGCTGGGTGGTAAAAAAGAGGCGAAGTCAGACGCTGCGGTCACATTGATTTCCAGCTCTTCTTCCGTCCGTCCCAAGGCGAAATTACAGGTGTCCCAGTTGCCGTCCTTTCCCGCCGTCTGCTGAAGGCGCTGGTAACTTGAGGAAACCGGTTCAAAGGAAATAATCCTGCCCTGGTAGCCGGCATCCCGCAGCATTGTTCCGTACTGGCCATAGTTTGCCCCCACATCAAGAACACAATTTATATCCAGCAAGGCGAAAAGATTGTGAAGATGGCGAGGCAGCAGGATGTTTTTCCTGGTCTTTATCAGGTCATATCCCAAAAAGTCGGCAATTTTGTGATCAAGGCGCATTTTTCCCGGCTCGGCTGTCTAAGCAAGTTAATAGTTAACGTCGGGTGAGATCAATGCCTAAAAGGGGAAACAGATATTTGCGGCGAATCCTCTTGAAAAACCATTCGATCTTCTTGCCTGTTTTGTTGCTGCTTTCCTGCAATTGAATGCTTGACTGGAACCGGCCGGTATGCGACCCCTGGCTTACCACTGGCGGCTCCATCCATAAAATCGGGATGCCGGTTTGCGCGCAGATTTCATCAATGACATGGTCGGCCGGTCTGTCAAAGCCGTGCTGCCTGAGCCAGTCAAGCATGAGTTGCGCGGTTTCCCGGGATAACCAGTAGGAGTCCGCCGCCCGCACATATTCTGCGGCATAGAGGCGTGTGCCCTTCTTTTTTCTGGTCCAGGGAACATACAGGGCGCACCCATCGCCAAGGCAGATACAGCCAAGACGATCGGGAAAGGTGGCCTGAAATTCCGCGATTGCCTCATTGACCACTGGCGTAAAACGTTGCAGGTCGATCAGGACATCGTCTTCAAAAACAAAGCCGCCTGCGTGGGGCCCGGCGGCAATTTTTTCCCAGGCGGCGATATGCTTGAGGCAGCAGGAAATCTCCTGGTTCCGCAGTGATCCCTGGTAGTTATATTTTTGCAGGTCGGTCTGGGAGATTTCGCTGATATCATGGGCGAGAATCCATTGCACGGGGATCTGGAGCCGCAGGAATTGCGCGAGGATGCTTTTTTTTCGCTCCTCAAATCCTTCTTTGACATGCAGGACATAGTATTCGTGATTCATTGGCGTTTCGCGAGGTTATGAAGCGTATTTATTGCAGGCAATGCAGGGTTGAGTAAAGACCCTGGCGGTCGAGCAATTGTTCGTTGGTTCCTTCCTCCACGATCCGGCCAGCCTGCATGACAATAATCCGGTCTGCATTTTTGATTGTGGAAAGACGGTGCGCTATAACAAAGGTGGTTCGGTTTTTCATCAGGTTTTCCAAAGCGGTCTGCACCTCCCGTTCCGATTCGGTGTCAAGCGCTGAGGTGGCTTCATCCAGAATAAGGATGGGCGCATTCTTCAGGAGCGCTCTGGCAATGGAGATTCTTTGCTGCTGCCCGCCGGAGAGCCTGGCCCCTGATTCACCGATGACCGTGTCAAATCCTTCCGGCATTTCGTTGATAAAATCAAGGGCATGGGCGGCCTTGGCGGTGGCGATGATCTCGTCCATGGAGCGGTTCGGGTCGCCGTAAGCGATGTTGTTTCTGATGGTGTCATTGAACAGGATGGTTTGCTGCGAGACCATGGCAATCTGGTTTCTGAGCGAGCCCATGGTTACCTCGCGCAGGTCGTGGTCGTCGATGGTTATGCTGCCTGAGGTGGCATCAAAGAAACGGGGGATCAGATTAACCAGCGTAGTCTTGCCTCCGCCGCTGGTGCCGACCAGGGCGATCACTTCGCCGGCCTTTACGGTGAGGTTGATGTTTTTCAGCGCCTCTGCCTTTCCATCATAGCTGAAGGAAAGATCGTTGAATTTAATCGTCTTTTGGAAAGGCGGCAAAGGAACTGCGCCTGCCTGGTCATGAATGGAAGACTGTGTATCCAGCAGGGCAAAGATACGGGTTGTGGCCGCCAGCCCTTGCTGAATGGCGCTGTTGATATTGCTGACCCCTTTGATCGGGTTGTAAATCATGATAATTGAAGTGAGGAAGGCGAAAAAAATACCAGGGGTTGAGTGACCGTTGATTACCTGGTGACCTCCGTACCAAATGATGGCAGTGATGCCAATCCCGCCCAGAAGTTCCATGATAGGGCCTTGCAGGCTGTTATTTTTTATGTCTTTGACAATGACGCTGAACAGCTTGTCCACTGTTTCGGAGAAGCGTTTTGTTTCATACTTCTCCATGCTGAAGGCTTTAATAATTTTGTGCCCGGTAATGGTTTCGTGCAGGATGTTGGAGATTTGCGCGACGGTTTGCTGGTTGGTTGTACTCAGTTTTCGGAATTTTCGCCCGAAATGGGCCACGGGAAGAAAGGCCAGGGGGAGAAAAACAAGCCCTATAATGGCAAGTTTCCAGTTGAGATACACAACAACGCAGACCAGGCCAAAAACCTGGAAAAGATCCTTGAAGACCCCGGCTAAGGCCCTGGAAACTGCCTGCTGAACCAGGGCGGAGTCGTTGATCACGCGGGCGATGAGTTCTCCGGTGGGGGTATTGTGGAAAAAAGAGATGGGCAACGAATGGATATGGGAAAAGATGTTTTTGCGCAGATCTCTGATGATCGTCTGGCCAAGCGTATCGAGAAGAGAGTTGGAAAAGTAGTTGAAGACGCCTTTCAACAGGAAAAGCATAATCAGGGCGAAAGGGATGATGTTAAGCATCCCGCGATCTTTATTCACAAAGATTTCGTCAAGCAGGGGCTTGACCATGTAAGCCTGCATGGAGGTAAGGCCGGAGCCTGCTATCATGCAGAAAATGGCGCTGGCAATTTTCCTCTTGTGGGGCTTAAGGAAAAAGAGGAGTCGGATGATGAGTTTTTTTTCTTGCATCAAATATGGTGAGGCCCTTCAATCACAGCGCCTTGCCAGGCAAAAACGGCAACGCCCTGGGGAAGAGTTAAGCGGAAGCGGAGGAGCCCATGCTGATCATGGATTAGCCGTGTAATTTTGGTAAACGTTCACCAGAAACTAAAAAACGTGGCTCAACCTCTAAAATGTAACCGTTCAGCAGTGCCGTAGCTGCTAGGCAGAAGCCTGCGATGTGTGCTATTTGTACATGAGCAGGCTGATAACAACGCAGATGCGGTGCTGCTGAACGGTTACTAATTTTGAACACGTTTTCTAAATGATAAGCGGGTGTTTGTCAAACGGTTGTTTCTCCGGCCGGATCACATACTCTTGAACAGCTCGGTGCTGAGGTAGCGTTCTCCGGTGTCGCAAAGCGGAAAGACAATTTCTTTCCCTTTAAATTCCGGGCGTTTGGCGATCTGCATCGCGGCCCAGGCATTGGCGCCAGAGGAGATGCCGCAGAGGATGCCTTCGGTTCTGGCGATTTTGCGGGCGGTCTCCATGGCCTGTTCGTTGGTCACCTGGATGATTTCATCGATGATATCCGGGTTGAGGATTTTGGGGATAAAGCCCGCGCCGATGCCCTGAATCTTGTGGGGGCCGGGTTTTCCTCCAGAGAGGACTGGAGAATCGGCAGGCTCCACCGCCACCACATGCAGGGAGGGCTTTTTCTCCTTGATTACCTCGCCGACCCCGGTGATGGTGCCGCCGGTTCCGACTCCGGCTACAAAGATATCGATACCGCCGTTTGTGGTTTCCCAGATTTCCAGGGCTGTGGTGCGGCGGTGAACCTCCGGGTTGGCCGGGTTGGTAAACTGGTTGGGCATGAAGCTGTCCGGGGTTGCGGCAGTCAGTTCTTCCGCCCTGGCTATGGCGCCTTTCATTCCTTCGCTGCCAGGGGTAAGAATCAGTTCGGCGCCCAGATGCTTCAGGAGCGCCCGTCTCTCAAGACTCATGGTCTCCGGCATGGTCAGGATAAGCCGGTATTTTCTGGCGGCGCAGACAAAGGCCAGGGCGATGCCGGTATTGCCGCTGGTTGGCTCGATGATGGTGGTGGTCGGTTTAAGCAGCCCTTGTTTTTCGGCGGCGAGGATCATGGCCAGGCCGATGCGATCCTTGACGCTTCCCAAAGGGTTCTGGAATTCCAGTTTGGCAAGCAGTTGGGCCTTTAGTCCTGCTCCGAGTCGAGACAGGCTGAGCAGGGGGGTTCTGCCGATGATGGCGGTGATATCAGGGTAAATTTCTGGCATGGTGGGTATCCTCTGGTGATGAAGGGGTAATTCAAGCTAAAGATATTTTAGATAACGCAAAATATTTTTACCACGAAGATCACGAAGATCACGAAGTTTTAAAACACAGGAAAGATTTTCTTCGTGTTCTCTGTGTCCTTCGTGGTGTGTTTTTTCATATTACTTTTGTGGTTTCGGTTGGGGCGTTGAGTAGTTACAAGAAAAATCAGAGAAAAGGGATAAACACTTCACAATTCAGGCAGATTTTCATTTTTTCCTTCCAGTTTTTCTGGGCCTTGCACTCGCAAATGGTGCCGTTGATGAACCAGCATAATTCTCCGGCCTGGAATTCCCAGGCCGGGCATTGCTCCCGCCTTTCTTCAGGGCAACTTTTTATCTTCCAGCAGGGCAGGGGACTGCCGTTGTTTTTTTGCCGCTGGCGGGAGAGCAGGAAGAAACCCTGCCGTTCGACATGGGGGGGGGCTGAGCGCCAGCCCTGTTCGTAGCCTTGGATAGCCTTTGTTGATGAGCCCAAAAGTTCGGCCATTTGTTTCTGAGTCTTGCCAAGTTTCTTGCGCGCTGATAAAAAATCCTGCTTGTCCATCGGTTGCTCCGGGCAAAGGAAAAAGAGGGGCGTGTTTACTGTTGTGCTATTAGTACCACAGGGTGGCAGTGGGTTGTCAAGAGGAGAATGCTGACTCTGGGTGGATTGTTTAGAGGGAACCTTGAAAAATCCGTAGAATTCAGGATTCAGGAGTCAGAATTAAGAATACTACGTAAATACGCAATCCTGACTTCTGAATTCCGACTTCTGAATAATTACCTTCTTCTGGAGAGCGACGAAAAGATGAATTATTCAAGGTTGTCTAAAATTACTGGTTTGGCAGGCGGCGGTATTGGATGGCTTCGGCGAGGTGGCTTGAAAGGATGTTTGGGCTTGCTTCCAGGTCGGCAATGGTACGGGCGATCTTTAAAATGCGATGATAGGCTCGGGCGGAAAGGCCCAGCCGGGTCGTGGCCTGTACCAGCAGCTCCTGCCCGTGGCTGTCAAGGGCGCAATGGCGCTTGAGATCCCGGGGCCCCATCTGGCTGTTGAAGTACACCGCAGTCCTCCCGGAAAACCGCGCCTGCTGCAGAGCATGGGCCTTGCTTACCCTGGCCTTGACAGTGGCCGAGGTCTCGCCGGCCTGGATGGCCGTGAGTTCCTGCACCTTCACCGCCGGCACCTCCAGATGGATATCAATCCTGTCCAGCAGGGGGCCGGAGAGTCTGCTGCGGTAGCGCTGGATTTGCGAGGGCGTGCAGAGGCAGTCCTTGTCCGAGCCTAAGAAGCTGCAAGGGCAGGGGTTCATTGCCGCCACCAGCATGAAATCTGCGGGAAAGCGGAGTGATTGCGAGGCCCTGGCAATGGTGACCTGGCCATCTTCCAGAGGCTGCCGCAGAACCTCCAGGACATTGCGTTTGAATTCCGGCAGCTCATCAAGAAAAAGCACGCCATTATGGGCCAGGGAGACCTCCCCAGGCCTGGGAATCTGTCCGCCGCCGATCAGCCCGGCATCGGAAATGGTATGGTGCGGTGTCCGGAAGGGCCGGGTGGTAATCAGGCTTTTGTCCTTGGGGATAAGACCCAGGGAGGAATAGATCTTGGTGGTTTCCAGGGCCTCGTCAAAGGAAAGATCGGGCAGAATCGAGGGGAGTCTGCGGGCCAGCATGGTCTTGCCTGAACCAGGCGGGCCGGAAAGCAGGATGTTGTGTCTGCCGGCGGCGGCCACCTCCAGCGCCCGTTTTACATGGGCGTGGCCCTTGACCTCGGAGAAGTCGTTTTCCAGTATCTCTGTCTGATGGAACAGGTCGGTGTGGCAGATGCTTGTCGGGGAGAGTTCTTTTTTCCCGGCGAGTATTTCCACCGCCTCATGCAGGGCGGCCACGCTCAGGGTGTTGATTCCCTCCACCACGGCCCCTTCCGCAGCATTGGCTTCGGGAACCAGATAGTTGGCCAGGCCAGCCTTTCGCGCGGCCAGGGCGATAGAGAGAATGCCCGGCGTAGGGCGCAGGCCGCCATCCAGGGAAAGCTCTCCGGTGACGCAGGTTTTAGCGAGGATCTCCGGGTTGATTAGTCCGGTGGAGGCCAGAATGCCCAGGGCAATGGGCAGGTCAAAGCCGGTGCCTGATTTTTTGAGATCGGCGGGGGCGAGGTTTACGGTGATACGCCGATTGGGGAAATCGTAGCCGCTGTTCTTGATGGCCGCCTTGACGCGATCCTTGCTTTCCCGCACCGCGCCTTCGGCAAGGCCGACAATGGTGAAGGTCGGCAGGCCCATGGCGATGTCAATCTCTACGTCAACAAGATGTCCGTCAACGCCCAGAACTGTTCCACTGATAACCTTGGCAAGCATGGCAGGCTCCGGAAAAGATTGCAAGGCCGCAGTGTGGTGCGACTATTCTTCGTAAAAAATGTGGTTGGTGGCGTTTGATTTTTTAGCCTGATACATGGCCTTGTCCGCTTTCTGGAGCAGGGCGTCGATCTGTCTGTCATCGTCAGGATAGATGCTGATGCCCACGCTGGCCATGACCGTAAAACTTGACTCGTGAAAGAGGATGGGTTCGGCCAGGGTCTCGATGATTTTTGTCGTTATATTTTCCACAGCGGCTTTGCTGGACATATCATGGAGAATCACCACGAATTCATCTCCGCCCATGCGGGCGACGGTGTCGGAGTCGCGCAGCAGGGAGCGCAGTCTGGCGGCGACCTCTCTTAGGACTGCGTCTCCAGCAAGATGTCCGTGCGCGTCATTGATCTGCTTGAATTTATCCAGATCAACATAGAGGATGGCGATTTTTTTATGGTGCCGCTGGCTTAAAATCATGGCCTGGGCCAGGCGATCAGGGAAAAGATGTCGGTTGATCAGACCGGTGAGCGGGTCGTGATGGGCCAGATGGGCAATGTGATCCTGGGCCTGTTTTTTCTGCGCGGCCAGGGCGAACAGGGAGGCGAACTGTTCAATGATCTCGAGGTCGCGTTTTTCATAATCACGGGAGCTGTCAGCCACGGTGATGAAGCCGAGGAATTCGTTGTTGATCATGGCTGGCACCGCCATAATGCGGGTGGAGGTGGTCAGGCTGTCAGGACTGGCGTTGGTCTGGTACTCGGTGAGCGGCGAGTTTGAGAGGATGCTGTTTCTGTTTTCGAGAACCCAGTTGACCAGGCCATGGGGGGCATGCACACAGGATGCGCCATCCTCGTTTATGACGCACATGGCCTGGAGTTGCGGGGGGTAAAAAGCCATGGCCAGCAGGTCATTTGTTTTTGGGTCAAGAAGGTCGATAATTCCTTGCCTGCTGCTGGTCAGAGCCAGGATTTCCTCAAGCAGGGCGGTGGAGATATCCTTCAGGGAATCGGAGGAGATGATCATCCGGGATATTCTTGCCACGGCCCCGTTCATGGCTGATTCTTCGGCCAGCTTGTTTTCCGCCTGTTTCCGGGCGGTGACATCTTCATAAATGGCGACAACCTCGCCGGAGGGCAGCTTGTACACATAATTTTCCCGCCAGCCGCTCAGGCGGTTGTCGGTGTAGAGGGAGATCGGATGATGTTCCGAGTGGCCGGTTTGCCACACCCGCTGCAGCACGGCAGGCAGGCCGAATTCCCTTGCCCCGGGAAAGACATCGAGGAGCGATCTGCCGATCACCTGGTCTTTGCGAATCTTTTCGATGCGTTCCGCAGCCTGGTTAAAGTCGACAAAGATAAAATCGTTGGTTGCGGGATCTCTCGCCTCATAAACCGCGACCCCTGAGCTCATGTTGTTGAACAGCTCCCGGAAGCGCGTTTCGTTGGCCAGCAGGGCCTGCTCGGTTTCGTACCGTTCGCTGATGTCCCTGGCGATCAGGATGATGCTGGGCTGGCCGTTATGGCTAAGCGCCAGGAAATGCAGAGAGACATGTTTACCGTTTACCAGGGTAAGCGGGTGGTCTTCGATCAGCAGGGGCAGGTTTTCCGGGTGCGCCAGCAGGTCTGCAATCATTGTCTGGGCATTCTCGGAAAAAAACGTGACAAGGTTTGCGGCCAGCAGTTTCTCTTCGGCCAGGTTGAACAGGGCCAGGGCAGCCAGATTGGCGAAGATTATCGTTCCATCCGGGGTCAGTTCGAAAACCGCCTCGGACATGTTGTTGATAATGGCTTCAAAATGATTTCTTGAGGAAAGCAGCTCCCGGGTAATGATCCGGTAGTGGATGTCTTCAATATTTGCCACCGGTTCAAGGCAGCTGGCCTGGGATTTGTCGGCGCGATGCTGGAGGATGTCCAGCACATGTTTCTGGATGGATTTGATTGAACCCTTGGCAATGCAGGCGTTGGCGCCGAATTTCTGGTAATCAATGTGATCCTCTGCGGCAATGGCGGAAAGGATGACGATGAAAAGGTCGGCAAACCTGGGGATGCTGCGGATAATCCGGCAGAGCTTGTCCCCGCCGATGTTGGGCATGACCAGATCGATGAAGGCGATGTCTGGAGTGTAATCCTCCAGCACGTTGAGGGCCGCCAGGCCATCGCTGGCTGTCCTTACCTCGTGGCCTTCCTTGCCCAGGAAATTGCTCAGGAGTTTCAGGATCATCGGGTGGTTGTCCACCACGAGAATTTTTAAGGTCATGGCTATCCTGGTAAAGGTCTTTTGAGGCAACTTTCTATTTTGTATTGGTAAATGTCTCGCCTGTCAACTGGTATCGCTTGGCTGGTCAGCCGATGATCCAGATCGCCACCTCTTCGGCCATGAGCAGTACCCGGTCTGAAACACCTCGAAAGATGCCTTTCTTGATCTTCTCTCCCCGGCGGCCCATGACGATGGTGCCGAAATCATCGATCAGGGCCTGGCGCAGGATCTGACGGCTGGGGTCGATGCCCATGGAGGTTTCCAGCCAGAAGATGCGCTCCGCCGGAAAGCCGCCGTCAAGGAGGAGTTGCTGGGGGGCATGGAAAAGGCTGTCCGGTCTGCGCAGATTCTCTTCACACCAGGCCTTGCCCCAGACGGCATAGAAATCTTCCGGCTTGATTCGGGGATGACTGCCCAGCAGGGCTTTGGAGTAAAAGAGGGTCACTTCGGCGCAGGGGTTGTCGGTCAAGATAAAGGCCAGGTGGTCAATGGCCTTCAGGGAATGACTGGTGCCGTCCACCGGCACCAGGAATTTACAGGAGTTGACCTGGCCATCGATGATCCACAGGGGAACATCATGGCATTTTTCTAAAATGGTGGCTGAAACACTGCCCATGATTATCTCTTCCAGCTTGCCGATACCCCGGCGGCCAATGAGCAGGGCATCGTATTTTCCCTGCCGGGCCTCATGGATGATATCATCAGCCACGCTCCGCTGGGAAAGCCGGACAGAGGTGTGGATCTGTTCTTCGGCAAGGCCAAGCCGCCGGAGGGTGTCTGTGGCTTGCAGCATGTATTTTTTTTGGGCGGCCAGCAGCTTGCGGGTGGCCGGGCTTACGGTATTGAGCAGTTCCGCCTCGGTCAGCCAGTCCCGGGCGGCTGAGCCCAGGCTGCTGGCCGGGACAATCGCCAGAAGATGAAAATTAATATCTGGAAGCTGCTGGAAAAGTTGGCCAAGATAGCGGAGGGAATTGGTGCTGTATGGCGAGCCGTCAACGGCAATGAGGATTTTTTTCAGCATGCGGTGGCCTCCTTTTGCCATGAACTTATTTGATGATATCAAATAGGATGGACTCGGAACAAGTCAAAAGATGCTGCCTTTCGTCATTCCGGCGAAGGCCGGAATCCAGTATTTTCGGACAGTTGCAGCAAGGCTATCAGGCAAGATCGTTATGGTAACTGCAGGGGGCTCCGAGATAATTTTTCAGGGTAACGGTTTTGCCCAGGCTGGTGAGGTAGTTGGGGCTCAAAGGCACCTTGCCCCCTCCGCCTGGCGCGTCAATGGCGAAGGTTGGCACGGCCAGGCCGGAGGTGTGGCCGATCAGGGATTGCATGATCTCAAGGCCGGTCTCCACCCTGGTTCTGAAGTGGTTGACGCCTTGGGTCATGTCCGACTGGAAAAGATAATATGGCTTTACCCGGATCATGAGCAGGGCGTGCATGAGTCTGGTAATGGTCGCGGCGTTGTCGTTGACGCCTCTGAGCAGCACCGTCTGGTTGCCCAGGGGGATGCCGGCTCCGGCCAGCCGGGCGCAGGCCTTGGCCGCCTCGGGCGTTATCTCGTCGGGATGGTTGAAATGGGTGTTGAGGTAGAGGGGGTGATAGCGTTTGAGGATGGCGGCCAGCCGGGTGGTGATCCGCATGGGCAGGGTGCAGGGAACCCGGCTGCCGATGCGGATGATCTGGAGCGAGGGGATGGCCCGCAGGTTGTCCAGCAGCCAGATAAGGGTCTCGTCGCTCAAGAGAAGCGGGTCTCCGCCGGAAATGAGGACATCGCGGATCTGTTTGTTCTCGCGCAGATAGGCAAAGGCGGCCTGCATGGCCTCCCGGCTGGCCAGCATGCGGCTGGTGCCCACCTTTCTTTTTCTGGTGCAGAACCGGCAGTACATGGCGCATTGGCCGGTTACCAGAAAGAGAGCGCGATCCGGATAGGTGTGAACCAGATTAGGCACCGGTGAGCGGTTTTCCTCATCCAACGGGTCGATAAGGCAGATGCTGTCGTCCAGTTCCAGCGGATCAGGCACGGCCTGCCGCCAGAGAGGATCGCCCGGGGCCTTGATCAGCCCCAGGTAATAGGGGTTGATCCGCATCGGAAACCGTTCGCTCACCTGGTTCAAGGCCGAAAAATCCGCGTTGAAATGCCGACCCAACTGAGCCGGGGTGGTTATGCTGCGGGCCAGCAGGTTTTTCCAGGGTGTTGTCATCACAATCCGTAAGGCCGTAAGGAGAAAAATACTGGTCAGAATGGAGGCGGAAATGGTAAGGATTCAAGCTGACCTTACCGCTGGAAAACGATTGGGGGAACTATGAGTATTTTTGAAATTATCATGCTGGTCTGCTTTGGCGCGGCCTGGCCTTTTTCCCTGTCTCGCTCGTACCGGGCGCGAACCAATGCTGGCAAGAGCCTCTTTTTTCTGGGCGTGGTTTTATTGGGCTATATCTCCGGCATCATGCACAAGATTTTCTTCAGCCCCGATCCGGTGATCTGGCTGTATATCCTCAACGGGATCATGGTGGCTGGTGATATTGTTTTGTACTTTAGAAACCGGAAGCTCGAATTTCTGTAACCGGTCAGCAAGAGGATGCTGCCCATTCACTATACTCCATCGTGCCAAGCACTCGAAAACATGAAACGTAACCGTTCAGCAGTGCTGTAGCTGCTAGGAAGAAGTCTGCGACGTGTGCTAGTGCACATGAGCAGGCTGATGACAACGCAGATGCGGTGCTGCTGAACGGTTACGGAGTTACAGCTCCAGCTGCACCCCAACCTCGATGACCTGATCCGAGGGGATGTCGAAAAATCCCGCAGCATCCATGGCGTTGCGCGCCAGAAAGAGGAAAAGGTGCGAACGCCAGCGCCACATCTCCGGGTATTCACCGATGGAGAGTTTTTCCCGGCCCAGGAAAAAGCTGGCCTCTTTCATGTCCAGATTCATCCCCTTGCTGCGGGCCAGGTTGAAAATGGTGCCAATTTTCGGCTCTTCCATGAAGCCGTAGTGGGCGATGATGCGGTAGAGGCCCGCGCCCAGTTTTTCGGCCTCGATTTTCTCGAAATTTGGCACCCTGGGGATTTCTTCGGTGCGGATATTGAGGAAAACCACCTCGGAGTGCAGGATCTTGTTGTGCTTCAGGTTGTGCATCAGTGCGGCGGGGACAATGTCATGGCCCCTGGTCAGGAACACAGCCTGGCCGTTGATCCGTTGCGGTGGGTGGAGTTTGAGCATTTTTTTGAATTCATCCAGCTTCGGAGTCAGGCTGCGCATCCTTCGGCCAAGGATTTCCCGGCCCTGTTCCCAGGTCAGCATCACCAGAAAAAAGAAGCCGCCAATGGCCAGGGCGAACCAGGCGCCGTGGAAGAGCTTGCTCATGTTCGCCGCGAAAAAGGGAAGATCGACCACAAAGAAAAGGGCGGTGAGCAGCCCGGCGGTAAGTCGGCTCCAGCCCCAGCGCTTGCTGGCGACCACAAAAAAGAGGGTGGTGGTGATCAGCATGGTGGCGCTTACCGCCACGCCGTAGGCGGCGGCCAGCTTGCTTGAGGATTGAAAGCCCAGAACCAGGCCGATGGTGCAGAGCATCAGGGCCCAGTTCACCGGGCCTACATAAATCTGGCCCATGTGGGAGGACGAGGTATGGGTGATCCGCATCCGGGGCAGGTACCCCATCTGGATCGCCTGGCGGGTGAGGGAAAAGGAGCCGGTGATTACAGCCTGGGAGGCGATGATGGTGGCAAGGGTGGCCAGAAGCACCATGGGGATCATGGCCCAGTCTGGAACCAGGGCGTAGAAGGGGTGATACGCTTCCTCCGGTCGAACCAGCAGGAGAGCGCCCTGGCCAAAATAGTTCAGAACCAGGGAGGGAAAGACGAGTACGAACCAGACCCGCTGGATGGGGCGTTTGCCAAAGTGGCCCATGTCGGCGTAAATGGCCTCGGCCCCGGTAACTGCCAGGAAGACAGCGCCCAGGACGATGAAGCCGTGGATCTTGTTTGCAAGAAGAAAATTGATGCCGTGCCAGGGAAAAACAGCGGCCAGAACCTGTGGGCCGCGCACGATCTGGGCAAGGCCTAAGGCGGCAAGCACGCAGAACCAGAGGAGCATGATCGGCCCGAACAGGCGGCCTACCTTGGCGGTGCCCCGCTTCTGGATAAGAAACAGCCCGGCCAGGATGATAATGGTGGCCGGGATGATCCAGGCCTCCAGTACCGGGGTGATGTTTTGTACCCCTTCTACGGCACTGAGTACTGAGATGGCCGGGGTGATCATGCCATCGCCATACATCAGGCAGGCGGCAAAGAGACCGATTCCTACCAGGGCCCATTGGGGGGTGCGCGGTTTGACGTTTTTCGGTTTGATCAGGGCGGTAAGGGCCAGAACCCCGCCCTCGCCTTCGTTATCCGCCAGGAGGATGAAGCCGAGGTATTTGATGCTGACAATAAGCAGCAGAGCCCAGAAGATGAGGGACAAGACGCCGAGTACATTAGCGGCGGAGGCCGCAATGCCGTATTGACCGTGAAAACATTCCCGCATGGCGTAAAGCGGGCTGGTGCCGATATCGCCAAAGACAACGCCTAGGGCCGCAAGGGACAGGGCAGTAAGCTGTTTGTCGGGTGTTTCCTTGGAGGGGATGTTCATGCCGTTTTTTTCCTTTGCTTGTTAATAAACCGGCACTATTGTTGATTGGCTATCAAAGAGCAATAAAAAAGATGGTTGTTTTTTCTCTTTGGCCTGGTGGCACAGCTTACCAGGCAAAAAAAAACGGCCTCATTCCGCCTCTGCCTCTGTTGGCTGATTTATCTCGTCTTCTGACGGCAGCTCCTTTTTTTCCAGCAAAATCTGCTTCTTTTCTTCTTTCTTCTTTTTCTTTGCCAGCTCTCGTTGCCGTTTTTCGTATTGATAATTCGGTTTTGCCACGTTGTCACCATGTTGGGTTGAGGGTTGATTTATCCGGGGAATTCAGAATTCAGGAGTCAGGATTCAGAATACTGGCGTGAATACGCCCTCCTGAATTATTAATTTCGGCTCCTTGTGTCAGTTAAGGTTATTTTTGCCCCACGGCGCCGGGGTTCACCGCCTTAAGAAACACCCGCAAGGGGGCCGGGTAGCCTTCTACGGTCAGGGCCGGGTTGTTTTGGTCGAGGAAATCCTCGTAGGATTCAAAGGTCATCCAGTCTGTTTTGCGCTGTTCCTCGCTGCTCATGGGGTGGCTGCAAAAAATCTCCACCTCGGTAAAACCGGTGCGGAGAAGCCAGTTTCGCAGGCAGCTGGCCGTGGGCACGAAATAGGTGCCTGGCACCTTGGCGTAGCGTTCCTCCGGGAAAAGAGCCACCGGGGCCGCGCCCGGAATGGCCTGTGATTCTATAAGCAAAATCCCGCCCGGCTGCATGGCCGCCCGGATTTCCCGCAGCATCTCCACCGGCGAGATGCGGTGATAGATGATGCCCAGCAGAAAGACCACCTCAAAACAGGAGGGGAAGAGGGGGATATCCTCCACCCCCATCAGCTCGATGAACAGTTCATCGGCCCCGGCCATCCGGCGCAGGGTCTTGAAACAGTAATAATGCTGGAGAAAGGGCTCCAGGCCGATAACGCAGCGCGGTTTCTGCGGTAGCATGCGAAACATGTAGTAGCCGTTGTTGCAGCCGATATCTGCCACGATCTTGCCAGCGAGGTCGGGCAGGGCAGGGAGCAGCCGGTTCCACTTGCGCCAGCTTTGCCATTCCGCCTCGATCTCAACCCCGAAGACCTTGAAAGGCCCCTTGCGCCAAGGCATGAAGGCCCGCATCGCCTCATGCACCAGACGACGATCCGCCTCGCCCAGCTCAGCGGGCCTGCCGATGGTCACCGCTTCCTGGCTGAAATCGGTGAACTGGGCATGCAGATGGCGCAGGGCCTGATAGGGCTCGCGGAAACGCAGGAAGCCTTTCTTGGGCTGGGCCAGCCGGATGGCTGTTTCTGCCCGGCTGGCGCGGATGGCATCCTTGTCGGCGGTTTTCAGCAGGTCAAGATAATCACGCATAGTCTGGTGTTAGGCAAGGGCTATCTGTCTGTCGGCAGCTCGATCTTTCTACCTTCTTTCAGCTCCTTGTTCTCGCGGAAGAGCAGAAAGGTCTTGCCGATGATCTGGGCGATTCGGCTCTTGGTCTGTTTGGCCAGCAGCTCGGCAGCCCCTTCCCTGCCATGCGGGCAGCCGTCCTGGATCTTGACCTTGACCAGTTCGTGGGCGGTCAGCACTTCTTCCAGGGCGTCGAGGAGATTGTCGGTAAGACCATCCTTGCCGATCATGACCACAGGAGAAAGATGGTGTCCCAGGCCGCGCAGGTGACGGGCTTGCCTGCCCTTAAGATACAGATTTTTGCTCATGATTTTTCCTGATTAATTATCGTTGGTTAAGTTGTTAAGGTAATGTTCAGGTAACTGTTCAGCAGCGAAAAGATGCTTTCGGCATGATTTTAAAAGAGGTTGGAGATAATTCTGGAGCCGCCGATCCACATGCCGACCACGGCCCCAATGCTTGGCAGGGTAAAGGCC
>Ga0156773_135_pt1 | contig 33353 bp, 23 predicted proteins | sample RifOxyD3_FD_110723 | JGI IMG/M metagenome (GOLD analysis project Ga0156773, IMG submission 110723) | Deltaproteobacteria bacterium RIFOXYD12_FULL_55_16 | reverse complement strand
CCGTCGCTTCGACTGGCCGCGTTCGCTCTGGCCTGCCGTCGAAGTTATCGCGGTTCTTTGCGCGGGCAATGGGCAACATCTGGAAAATTCCACTGGAAAAAAATGGCGGAGTGGCGCATAATCCTCATGCTCTTGACGCCTTCCATAACCGCGCCCATTTTCAGACAACCAGCCAAAAGCGAAGCCGCCCATGAAACTATCCATCGTTATGCCCTGCCTCAATGAGGCGCTTACTCTGCCGGTCTGTATTGGCAGGGCGAAGGAGCTGCTTGCCACACACCTGATCGATGGAGAGGTGCTGATTTCCGATAATGGCTCGACAGACGGCAGCCAGAAAATTGCCGCCTCTCTGGGGGCGCGGGTTGTTCACTGTCCAAGGCGCGGGTATGGCGCGGCCCTGCAATACGGAATTCAGCAAGCCAAGGGTAAGTTTATCATTATGGGCGACTGTGATGACAGTTACCATTTCGATGAAGCCTACCCCATGCTGGAGAAACTTGAGGAAGGCTATGATATCTGTATGGGGACAAGGCTCAAGGGCAAGATCATGCCCGGCGCCATGCCCGCCTTGAACCAATTGCTTGGCAACCCGTTGCTGACCTTTGTCGGCAGACTTTTCTTCAATATCGCCACCAGTGATTTTCATTGTGGCCTACGCGCCTTTCGCCGCGACAAGGTGATGGCCATCGGTCTGGTGACGACCGGGATGGAGTGGGCCTCAGAAATGGTCATCAAGAGCAGGCTGAATGGTCTGCGGATGACGGAAGTTCCCGTCATCCTGTATAAGGATGGCCGCAATCGCCCGCCGCACCTGCGCCGTTGGCACGATGGCTGGCGGCACCTCAGGTTCATGCTGCTGCATGCGCCCAACTGGCTGTTTGTCTATCCGGGCACGGCCCTTGTGGCCACGGCGCTCATCTTGGGTGTCCTGCTCATTCGGGGGCAGGTGCAGATCGGCTCCGCCAATCTCGGGGTGCATTCGCTGCTGACCATGGCCTTTATGGCCATCGTTGGCATCCAGGTGATTTACGCCGGGCTTTTCATCAATCTTTATGCCCATCTCATCGGTCTTTTGCCCATCACCTCGAAGTTCATTGAGCGTCTTAAAAAATTCTCTCTGGAGAAATTTCTCCTTGCCTTCGCGGGGGTGGGGCTGATCGGGCTGGGTATCTTTATTGGCAACTTCTGGGGCTGGTACTCGCAGGGGTATCCCGCCCTCGATATCTATGTGACCATGCGGCAGGTCGTGCCCGCCCTGACCCTGATGACCATTTCGGTTCAAGGTGTTTTTAATTGCTTCATGTTTTCTATCCTTTTTCTGAAAACGAGGAATACAGAGAGTACAGTCATTAAAGACAGTCTCGAATGAAGTTGCCTATGGGGTTGGCAACCCATCTGGTTGTTAGTCTTGGTTAGAAAAAGGAATTTAAGCAGCATGATCTCAATCGTTATGCCCTGCTATCAGCAGGCCGCTTTTCTGGAGGCGGCGGTACGATCCGTTCTGGACCAGCGGGGGGTGGAGGTGGAACTGCTGGTCATGGATCCCGGTTCCGAAGATGGTTCACGGGAACTGTTGCTGGAGTTGCACAAGGAATACGGTGGCCGACTGGTCCTCTGTTTTGCAAAAGATCAAGGTCAGTCGGATGCGGTCAACTGCGGGATGGCTCGGGCGCGCGGTCAGGTGTTGGGTTGGCTCAACTCCGATGACGTGTTGCGGCCCGGAGCCCTGGCCAAGGTGGCCCCGTTTCTCGCGCGGGAGGAGCCGGCCTGGCTTTACGGGCGGGCTGGGATGATCGACGCTGTGGGGGCGCGGAGCATGAATCTGGTTGCCTGGTACAAAAACTGGCAATCACGCCGTTTCTCGCGGCTTAAGCTGCTGAGCGAGAATTTTGTCCCCCAGCAGGCGACCTTCTGGAACCGGAGCATGTGGGACAAGGCGGGAACCCTGGATGTCAACCGGCATCTGGATATGGACTATGATCTCTGGCTGCGCTTTGCCGGAGTTTCCAATCCGACGGTTTTAGCAGATGAGCTTGCCGACATGAGGATTCATGCTGCGGCCAAGGGCAGCGTGCAAATTCGGGAGCAGCTTGCCGACGCGCAGGCAACGGCGCGGGCCTATGCCGGGGAGTACGGGGTCAGGGGCCGGATGATGCTGCTGTTGCATCGCCTGCTCTCCTTGCGAACCCTTGTCTACTATCTGGTGATGAAGCCGCGTAAATGAAGGCGGAGCTGCAGGGATGAAAGGTATTTTCGGAACGGAACAGGAGTCATGATTATGTCTTTCACCCTGCCTACAGGCACTGAAAGTTCAAGAGAAACAAACGGCTGGCCGCAATTATTGCAGAAGCCTCTGTTTCATGTCCTGCTGATCGTCATTCTCGCGGGGATCTGCTACGGGAACACCTTTCAGGTGCCGTTCATCTTTGACGATCTGGAGCATATCCGCGATAACGGCGCGGTGCATGGACTGGCCAATTATTTCAGCAATGTAAGCAATCCTAACCGCTTTATCTGCTTTTTCACCTTTGCTCTGAACTATCAGATGGGCGGGATGAATGTCATCGGCTATCACCTGGTCAACCTGCTGATCCATATCGCCAATGCCCTGCTCGTCTATGCCCTGGTTCAGCTTATTTTTCGTACCCCATACTTCTGGAGTCAGGAGCCAGGCAGGGTTCAAGGGCAGGACTCGGCAAGGCTGGCCCTGTTCGCGGCGCTGCTTTTTGTCGCGCACCCGGTGCAGACCCAGGCGGTGACTTACATCTACCAGCGCCTGGCTTCGCTGGCTACGATGTTTTACTTGCTGGCGGTGGTGCTGTATGTGTGGGGAAGGCTAGAGGCTGAAGCTAAAAGGCCTGAGGCCGGGGCCTGGAAACAGGTGTTGCTGATTGCGGGTTCCGTCCTTGCCGCGCTGCTGGCGATGAAGACCAAGGAATTTTCTGTTACCCTTCCTTTTGTCGTGCTCCTCTTGGAGTTTTCCTTCTTCAGGGGGGACTGGCGGCGGCGCCTGTTCTTCCTGCTGCCGCTCCTGCTGACGATCCCCATTGTTCCCGTGGGCATCTATCTGACCGGCGAATCGACTGGAGAATCGGTCGGCGAAGTGCTTTCGGACGTGACCGAGCAGTTTCGGGTACAGACGGAGTTATCACGCGCTCATTATCTGTTCACCCAATTTCGGGTGATTGTCACTTACCTGCGGCTGCTGATTCTGCCGGTCAACCAGAACCTCGACTATGATTACCCGATTTATACCACCTTTTTCACCCCGCCGGTCTTTCTCTCTTTCCTGCTGCTGGCGGCCCTTTTCTCCCTGGCTGTTTATCTGTTCATCCGTTCTGGCCGTCTTCAACCCTCAACCTTTTGTGGACGGGGTGGACGAGGTGGACGGGGTGGACTCACTGAGTTTCGATCACTTAGCACTATGCACTCAGTACTTTCCCCTCAGCCCTCAGCCCTCAGCCCTCAGCCCTCAACCCTCAGCCCTCAGCCCCCAACCCTCAGCCCTCAGCCCTCAGCCTTCAGCCTTCAGCCCCCAGCCCTCAACCTTCAGCCTTCAGCCCTCAACCCTCAGCCTTTTCTTCGCCTGATCTCCTTCGGTATTCTCTGGTTCTTCATGACCCTGTCCGTTGAGTCGAGTGTGATCCCGATTGCCGATGTTATCTTTGAGCACCGGCTGTATCTACCCATGGTTGGGGCAGTATTGGCCTGCGCTGCGGCTTTTTTCTTGCTTTCCAAGCGTTTTTTTTCTGGAACCGTAGTTGCAGTTCCGGTACTGCTGGCCGCCTTGATCATCGTTGGTTTTGGTTGGGCGACAGTGCAGCGCAATCAGGTCTGGGGAGACAGCATCACTTTGTGGCGGGATACGGCTCTGAAGTCCCCGGACAATGTTCGGCCGCATAACAATCTGGGGGCAGCCCTGAGCGATGCCGGTCGTCCGCAGGAGGCTTTGGTGGTTCTTGTCCAGGCGATGAAAATCAAGCCGGATTATCCTGATACCTGGTACAACCTCGGCTATTCTTATCTCCTTGTCGGGCGTAATGTCGAAGCGGTGCTGAGTCTGGAAAGAGCGGTACTGCTTAAGCCGGATCATCCTGGGGCCTGGTGGGCTTGGTACAACCTCGGCCATTCTTATCTTCTTACCGGGGGGCGTGATGCCGAGGCGGTGTCGAGCCTGAAGAGAGCGATCCAGCTCAAGCCTGACTGTGGCGAAGCTTATGCCGACCTGGCATATGTCCTGAACAGGGAAAAGCGATTTCAGGAAACCGTCACGCTGTTGGAGCAAAAGCTCAATTGGTTGGGGGAGCGGGTGGTAGTTCGGTTTAACCTGGGGGTGGCGTATGTATCTTTGGGGAACCTGGAGTCTGCGCGAAAAGAACTTGCCGTAGTATATCGTCTCGATCCTGCGTTGGCTGAACAGTTGGCCGGGTTACTGGAGAGAGCCGGGCAATGAGCTCTGATTGCGGGGATCGTTTGCGGTGTATTTACTGCTTGTGTTGGATCGTCTTGCAGGTTTTCAAGGGTTCTCTGCCACCTGGAGATGACAGATTGCGGATGAAATGTTTTCCCGATACGGAGCAGGAGTCATGATTATGTCTTCCCCACTGCCGACAGGCATTGAAAACTCAAGGGAAAGAACCGGCTGGCAGCAATTATTGCACAAGCCGCTGTTTCATGTTCTGCTGATTGCCATTCTCGCGGTCATCTGCTACGGGAACACTTTCCATGTACCGTTCATTTTTGACGATCTGGAACATATTCGTGATAATGGTGCGGTGCACGGGTTGGCCAATTATTTCAGTAATGTAAGCAACCCCAACCGTTTTGTCTGCTTTTTCACCTTTGCCTTGAACTATCAACTCGGCGGGTTGAATGTCATCGGCTATCATCTAGTTAACCTGTTGATCCATATCGCCAATGCCTTGCTTGTCTATTCCCTGGTTCAACTTATCTTCCTCACCCCATACTTCCGGAGCCAGGAGCCAGGCAAGGTTGAAGGGTCTGGCTCGGCAATGCTGGCCTTGTTTGCGGCGCTGCTTTTTGTCGTGCACCCGGTGCAGACCCAGGCTGTGACCTATATCTATCAGCGCCTGGCTTCTATGGCCACGATGTTTTACCTGCTGGCGGTGGTGCTGTATGTGTGGGTAAGGGTGCAGTTTGAAGCTGAAAGGCCTGAGGTCGGGGTCTGGAAACAGGGGCTGCTGATTGCGGGTTCCGTACTTGCGGCAATGCTGGCGATGAAGACCAAGGAGTTGTCCGTCACCCTTCCTTTTGTCGTGTTCCTCTTGGAGTTCTCCTTTTTCAGGGGGGACTGGCGGCGGCGCTTGCTCTTCCTGCTGCCGCTCCTGCTGACGATCCCCATTGTCCCCTTGGGCATCTATCTGACCGGAGAAGCGACTGGCTCGTCGGCCGGCGAAGTGCTTTCGGACGTGACCGAGCAGTTTCGGGTGCAGACGGATTTATCACGCCCCCATTATCTGTTTACCCAGCTTCGGGTGATTGTCACCTATCTGCGGCTGCTGATTCTGCCGGTCAACCAGAACCTCGACTACGATTACCCGGTTTACACCACCTTTTTCACGCCGCCGGTTTTTCTCTCCTTTTTGCTGCTGGCGGCCCTTTTCTCCCTTGCTGTTTATTTGTTCATCCGCTCCGGTCGCTTTCAGGCCACAGCCTTTTGTGGACGGGGTGGACGAGGTGGACTCACTGAGTTTCGATCACTTAGCACTATGCACTCAGTACTTTCCCCTCAGCCCTCAACCCTCAGCCCTCAGCCCTCAACCCCCAACCCTCAGCCCTCAGCCTTCAGCCCTCAGCCCTCAGCCTTCAGCCTTCAGCCCCCAGCCCTCAACCTTCAGCCTTCAGCCTTCAGCCTTCAGCCTTTTCTTCGCCTGATCTCCTTCGGTATTCTCTGGTTCTTCATGACTCTGTCCGTTGAGTCCAGCCTGATCCCGATTGCCGATGTTATCTTTGAGCACCGGTTGTATCTACCCATGGTCGGGGCAGTACTGGCCTGCGCTGCAGCTTTTTTTCTGCTCTTTAAGCGATTTTTTTCGGGAGCAGGAACTACAGTCCCGGTACTGCTGGCCGCCTTGATCATCGTTGGTTTTGGTTGGGCGACAGTGCAGCGCAATCAGGTCTGGGGAGACAGCATCACTTTGTGGCAGGATACGGCCCTGAAGTCCCCGGCAAAGGTCAGGCCGTATAATAACCTGGGTGCGGCCTTAAACGATGCCAATCGTCTGGAGGAGGCCATGGTGGTTCTTTTGCAGGCGGTAAGGATCAAGCCGGATCATTCCGAGGCCTGGTACAATCTTGGCCGTTCCTATATCCTTGCCGATCGTAATGCCGAGGCGGTGCCAAATCTGGAGAGAGCGGTCTGGCTCAAACCGGATTTCGGCGAGGCTTACGCAAACCTGGCAGCTGCCCTGAATCGGGAGAGAAGGTTTCAAGAAACCGTCATATTGCTGGAGCGCAATCTTAATTGGCTGGGGAAGCGGGTGGAGGTCAGGTTTAACCTGGGGGTGGCGTATGTATTCCTGGGGAACCTGGAATCCGCGCGAAATGAACTTGCCGTGCTATCTCGTCTCGACCCCGCGCTGGCCGCGCAGTTAGCCAATTTACTCAATGGAGCAGGTCAATGAGATCAGGTTGTGGAGGGAGATTGACCGTGTCAGATGAATATTGATGGCCTTGTATATAAAAAACGTAACGCCAAAACGTAGAGGCGAAAAGACAACATGCTGAAATAAAAGGATTAAACTTTTGTGGCTTTGCGCCCCTGCGTCAAAAAATGAATTGAGGCCCTCGCAAAAAAGGAAAAAGCCAACAGGTTCGTGATATGAGTATCACTTCTGACCACGTAATTGCAAAGCCGAATCAAAGTGTGGCGTTTCGAAGGCTTTTTCGCACTCATGACAATCCCAACATTGGGCTTTGCAATTTTTTAATATCTTAGCAAGGCGTTGCCCTTTAACTGTTTTCCAAAAGTTAGGCATTGTTTTTAGTCTTTTTAATTTATGCTTATAATCATTTTTGAAATAATCAGCATCAACCCAGGCAAAATTCCACCAGTGTAAAGGCATGATGTTGTCCTTAATTATATCAGCAAAATTATTGGCATAGATAATTTCATCCGGGGCACAGGGAGTATAATCAAATCTATATTTTTTTTGATGCTCAAAAAGCCAGCAAGCTTTTTTGCTTTTAGCCTCACCTGGCGGAAAAGTAAAAGCACTGAATCTGCCGGAATATTTAAAAATATCATTCAGCTCGGCAATCTCGTTAAATGTCTCTTTGTCTGAAACGATAAAATCAATAGCATTTCTTGGTAATTTACCAAATGGCTCGTTGAATCTCCAGTTGTCACAGGTTAATTTGCTTATTGTCTCGAAGTACTGCCCGCTGATATATTCCCCCATGGAGTCATGTTCTTTCTTGAAGGGGCAACTATAGAGACAGCCTTCCTGGATCAACAGGCTGGTGAGGATTTTTTTGGCCGGCTTATATGTTTTGTTATAATAATCAACGGCTTTTCTGATCTGTTTTAACTCGTTTAAATTCCTGCTGATACTTCTATCCAGCAAAATAGTGTCATAGCCGCAAAAAATATAATTCATAACTTGTTGCGCGTCGGCAACCCGATGATTCACAGTGTTTTTCCAGCGCATCTCTGGGAAATTATCGTGTAATAATCTTGATCTTATCAAGTGTGGGGAAGCTATGGTGCAGCTTCGCAAACCTCGGTCGTAAAATGATTTTATAAATTTTATAAATTCTTTGGTTACATTTCCATCAAGTAATAGTTCGTGCGGGGTTTCAATGCTGTTTATCGTAAGAGAAATCTCTATGCCCAATTCATCCTGTATTCTGAATAAACTGTCCACTTGTGCATCCGTGGCCTCAACTCCCATCGGATTACAATATCTTTTGTCACGCTCATGATATTTGTAGCGAAAAATCTTTCCGAAGAAAATATCGTGGATTTCATTCTTGAATTCTTGGGATGAGTTTTTAATCAACTGATAGTAGGTGTTATCGTGTTCTATATTTTTTACACTTTCAAAATGCGGGATGGAGATGAATTTGTTTTGCGGCATACTTTCCTCCTGTAAGCTGAGCCAGATAAACCGCCGGTTTTGCTGGTGGCTGCGCAAAGTTTAACGATTCCAGGAATAACAAGGGGAATCCCGTTCTGAACAGAGAAAAGTTGAAGAAAAGAATATTCCCCGGAGATGACGGGCAAAGTCTAAATCATACCAGGTGGAAATGCAAGTATCACTTGGTCTGGATGCCGCTGGCCGCAGCTAGGTTTCGTGATCCGTTACCTGGTGGTTGCCACCAGATTCTGAAATGAGAGAACTCCATAACTCTTCAGGATTAAAAAAGGCCTCACCCAGGATGCCGGGGTGAGGCCTTTTGTTTGTTCACCAAGCTGCTGATCTGTTACTTGCTTGGCTCCAGAGCCTTGGCCCGACCTTCCAGGAATTTCCAGCCCTTTTCCACATCCTTCTGGCTCATGGCCATGAGTTCTTCGGCGTGCTCTGGATTCATCATCTTCAGGGCGCGGTAGCGGTTCTCGTTCAAGGCGTATTCCGCAAAGGGAATGGACGGCGCCTTGCTGTCGATGGTCAGGGGGTTTTTGCCCTGTTCCTCCAGTTCCGGGTTATAGCGGTAGAGAGGCCAGTGGCCGCTGGCAACCGCCTTCTTCTGCTGGTCAAAGCCCTTGGTCATGTTGATGCCGTGGTTGATGCAGTGGGCGTAGGCAATGATCAGGGAGGGGCCCTCGTAGGCCTCTGCCTCGGCAAAGGCCTTGACCACCTGAGTGGGGTTGGCGCCGAGAGCGATCTTGGCCACATAGACGTTGCCGTAAGTGGAAAAGATCATGCCGATGTCTTTTTTGGGCATCTTCTTGCCGCCTGCGGCAAACTGGGCCGTGGCCGCGCGCGGGGTGGACTTGGACATCTGGCCGCCGGTGTTGGAGTACACCTCGGTGTCCATGATCAGGACGTTGACGTTCTCGCCGGAGGCCAGCACATGATCCAGGCCGCCGTAACCGATGTCGTAGGCCCAACCGTCACCGCCGAAGATCCAGACAGATTTTTTTACCAGATAATCCGCTACCGGCAGGAGCCGTTTGGCGATTACCGAGGTGCTGCCGGTGAGCGCTACTTTCAGCTTGGCAACCCGGCCGCGCTGGGCTTCGATCTCGTCCTGGGTTTTCTGGGCGGCGGAGGTAATCTCGCCCGCCATTTTTTGGGTGATGATTTTTTCCGTCACTGCTTTTGCCAGCAGTTCCGCTGCCTGCTCCGCGAATTTGTTGGCGGTGTTGCGCATGCCAAGGCCGAATTCTGCGTTGTCTTCAAACAGGGAATTGGCCCAGGCCGGCCCGCGGCCATCGGCCCGCTTGCAGTACGGGGTGGTGGGCAGGTTGCCGCCATAGATCGAGGAACAGCCCGTAGCGTTGGCAATCAGCATCCGGTCGCCGAACATCTGGGTGGCAAGCTTGATGTAGGGGGTTGCGCCGCAACCGGCGCAGGCCCCGGAGAACTCGAACAGGGGCCGGATCAGCTGGCTGCCCTTGACCGTAGAAGGATCGATCTCCTTGTTTGCGACCTCGGGCAGGCTCAGGAAATATTTGATATTGGGGATTTCCTGGGTACGGAGCTGTTCGCTGTTTTCGATCATCTTCAGGGCCTTTTCCTTGGCCGGGCAGACATCGACACAGAGGGTGCAGCCGCAGCAGTCTTCGGTGAAGACCTGGATGATGGTTTTGCTTCCCTTGAACTGGGCGCCGACCGCCTCGACACTCTTCAGGCTCTTGGGCTGTTTCTTGAGCTCAGCAGCCTTGACGATCTTCATCCGGATAGAGGCGTGGGGGCAGACCAGGGAGCAACGACCGCACTGGATGCAGTTGCTCGGCAGCCACTCTGGCACCTGCACCGCGATGTTGCGTTTCTCGTACTGGGTGGTGCCGGTGGGCCAGGTTCCGTCGCAGGGCATCTGAGAGACCTTGATCTGGTCGCCTTTGCCCTCGATCATCTTGGCGGTGACCTCCTTGACAAAGGCCGGGGCGTCAGCGGAAACGACCGGCGGCCTTTCATGGCCATCGGCGCTCTTGGGCATCTTGACCTCAACGATGTTGTTCACCGCCACATCCACCGCGCCGTAGTTCATGTTGACGACCTTGTCGCCTTTCTTGCCGTAGGTTTTCTTGATCGCGCCCTTGATGGCCGTGATCGCTTCCTCCTTGGTGAGAATGCCGGAGATCAGGAAGAAGGCGGTCTGCATGATCATGTTGATGCGAGCGCCCAGGCCGATGGCCTCGGCCAGGGTGAGGGCGTCGATGATGTAGAATTTGGCCTTCTTGTCGAGCAGATCCTTTTGGGCTGAGGAGGGCAGCTGATCCCAGACCTGATCCTTGTTGAAGGTGGTGGTAAGCAGGAAGGTGCCGCCGGTTTCCAGGTTGCCCAGCATGTCGTACTTGTCGAGGAAGGTGAAGTTGTGGCAGGCCACGAAGTTCGCCTTGTTGATCAGATAGGGGGCGATGATCTTGTTCTTGCCGAAACGCAGATGGCTGGTGGTGATGGAGCCCGATTTTTTGGAGTCGTAGACAAAGTAGCCCTGGGCATTGTTGGGGGTCTCGGTGCCGATGATCTTGATTGTGTTCTTGTTGGCGCCTACGGTGCCGTCCGCGCCCAGACCGTAAAACATGGCCCGGTAGACGTCCTTGCCCTCGATATCGAAGGAGGGGTTGTACTTGAGGCTGGTGCCGGCCACATCGTCGTCGGGGCCGACGCAGAAATGGTTCTTCGATTTTTTGGCCGCCATGTTGTCGAAGACCGCCTTGACCATGGCCGGAGTGAATTCGGCGGAGCCAAGGCCGAACCTGCCGCCGAGAATGCTGGGGCTGGCCTTGAGGGTTCCGGCCTCCACTGCCTCGCCGATTGCTGTGCGGATGTCGAGGTAGAGGGGCTCGCCAGCGCTGCCCGGCTCCTTGGTGCGGTCGAGTACCGTGATGCGCTTGACCTGCTTAGGCAGGGCCTTGACCAGGGCGGCGGAGTCAAAGGGACGGAACAGGCGGACGATGACCATGCCGACCTTCTTGCCTTTCTTGGCCAGATGTTCGATGGTGGCGGCCACGGTTTCCGCGCCTGAACCCATCATGATGACGATATCCTCGGCATCCGGAGCGCCGAAATAATCAAAGAGGTGGTACTTGCGGCCAGTGAGCTTGGCGAACTTGTCCATGGTTTTCTGGACGATGGCCGGGGTGGCGTTGTAGAATTTGTTAACTGTCTCACGGCCAGTGAAATAAACATCAGGGTTCTGGGCGGTGCCGCGCATCATGGGCCGATCCGGGGAGAGGCCGCGTTCGCGGTGGGCAACGACCAGATCCTCGTCGACCATCTTGCGCATATCGTCGAAGGTGAGCTGCTCGATCTTCTGGATCTCGTGAGAGGTGCGGAAGCCATCGAAGAAGTGCATGAACGGGATGCGGCTCTGCAAGGCGGCCTGGGTGGAAATCAGGGCCATATCCTGACATTCCTGGACGTTCTGGGAGCAGAGCATGGCCCAGCCGGTCTGGCGGGCGGCCATGACATCGCCGTGGTCGCCGAAGATGGAAAGACCCTGGCAGGCGATGGAACGGGCGGTGATATGGAAAACGGTCGGGGTCAATTCGCCGGCCAGTTTGTACATGTTGGGAATCATCAGCAAGAGACCCTGCGAGGCCGTGAAGGTGGTGCAGAGCGCGCCGGTAGTCAGACTGCCGTGCAGGGCCCCGGCTACACCGCCTTCTGACTGCATCTGGGTAACAACAGGAATGGAGCCCCAGATGTTTTCCTGTTTGGCGGTTGCCTTGGTGTCGGACTCCGCTGCCATTGGAGTAGAGGGGGTGATGGGGTAGATCGTGATGATCTCGCTGGTGGCGTAGGCCACATGGGTACATGCCTGATTACCATCAATGGTGACCATTTTCCGGGACATAGACTCATCTCCTTCAATTCTGCTTGGGTTGATAATAGTATAAAGCTGTTAAGGGCTGCACCCCGTTGTGCGCGGGGCAGAAATGAGGCGCACCCAGAATAACGTTGTTATGGACAGGTGGAAAACAAAACTACAGACAATTATTTACGTATAAATACGAGGGGTTAAAAGATTGCAACCGCATGCTCTTCTTACCGAACTGAATAATTTAAACGAAGTTTTCAATAATATCCAGTTTTTATTTTACTTTACCGGCTGGTTTTGCGTGGTTTTCATGATCAGCTCCTGGGATTTGAGCAAGACTTTGGTGTCGGGCGGCACAGACTGGGTCAGCCAGGTATTGCCGCCAATGACCGAGCGGGCGCCGATAATGGTGTCGCCGCCTAAAATAGTGCTGCCGGCATAGACCGTGACCTCGTCTTCAATAGTGGGGTGGCGTTTACTCTGCCGGTCAAGATCCCCGGAATCGTCCCGTTTGAAGGACATGGCGCCCAGGGTCACGCCCTGATAGAGCTTGACTCGCTGGCCGATGACACTGGTCTGCCCTATAACCACGCCGGTGCCGTGGTCGATGAAAAATGAGGCGCCGATGGTGGCGCCGGGATGAATGTCGATACCGGTAATGCCATGGGCGTATTCGCTCATGATGCGCGGCAGGATGGGAACCCCCAGGCTGTAGAGTTCGTGGGCGACCCGGTAGACCATGATGGCGTGAATGCCCGGATAGCTGAAGATGATTTCGTCAAAACTGCCGGCGGCCGGATCGCCTTCGTAGGCCGCCCGCACGTCCGTGGCCAGAATCTCCCGCAGGGCCGACAAGGAGGTGATGAATTTGAAGGCGTTTTCTTTGCCCGTGTCTTCGCAATGCTGGCAGCTGGTGCCATGGCGGAGGCACTCGTGGCGGATGGCGTTGGTGATTTCCCTGGTCAGTTTTTCATAGAGGCCGGAGATTTCCAGGCCCAACTGGTATTTGAGGCTGATCCGGTCGATGCCCTGGTTGCGGAAATAACCGGGAAAGAGGATGTCGCGGCAGGATTCCAGGATGTCGATGACGTGCTGGCGGCTGGGCAGGGGGTTTGCTTCGATGTGCTCAAAACAGATGTTATTGTAGCAGGTGTCCACCACCTGATCAACCAGCTGCGGCAGTCGGCTGCGGAAGTCGGCGGTGGCTGGATGCTCCTTGGGGCAGGCATCATTTTGGACAAGAGGAATTCTGGGGGTCAGGCTCACGGTGTGTCCTCCGGTTATTACGCAAAAACAGGGAAAGGATTAAACAGCGATATATGGTTTGAGATAGTAACAACGATTTGTTGTTCTCTCAAGAAATCCCTGAAATAATTCTGGTGTTTTTGGGGAGACGGAGGGAGATTCAGGCGGCAGGTCTATGGCTACGAAGGCAAAAAAGGGAGCGGGGTGGTTGTCATGCCGCATCTTTATTGATTTTCACCGTTGCCATAAACAGCGGGATCGCGGCGAGAAGCATGGCGGCCATCAGCCAGAATGTCGGCAGGTAGCCAAGCCGGGCGATCAGGAGGCCGGCCAGGATGGGGCCGGAGGCGTGGCCGATATCGAAGATGGTGCCGAAGGCGCCCATGGCCGCGCCAAAGTGCTTTTCCTTGCAGACATCGATAATCAGGGCCGCAGACGAGGAGGTCACCAGGGCCTCGCCAAGGCCGAAGACTACTGCGGCAAGGCCGAGAAGATAAAAATTTGTCAGGAGGGGAATGGCCGCAAAGGATAGGGCGCACAGGAGCATGCCGAGGGAGATCAGCGGCTTTCTCCCGTGGCTGTCCGAGGTCTTGCCCATGATGGGTTTTGAGACAATGGTGGCCACCACCTGCACCCCCCAGAGCAGGCCCGCCTGAAAGGCAGTGAGCCCGGCCACCGTTACCGCATAGATGGGCAGGAAGGCCTCCAGCGCGCCGACGGTCATGTTCTGCAGGCCTTCCATGTTCGAGGTGATGATAACCCGCCGGTCGCTGGCAACCTCTCTGATTCCGGAGATGAAACGTGCGTATGCCTCTTTAAGGCTCTGGTGCTTTTCCACCTTCTGGCCGTCTTTCAGCACGCCCAGGGCCAGAACCAGGGCCATGACCCCGGCTAGGCCGCTGGCCAGGTAAGCGATCTGAAAATCGCCCATTGCCGGGCCAGCGGCGCCGGGGGTGCTTAGGATAAAACCGCCCAGCGGGGCGCCGAGGAGGTTGCCGATGATCGTTACCGAGGAAAACCAGGAAAGCAGCTCGCCCTTGCGTGTCCCGGCCACATCGGCGACCACGGCCATCGACACCGGCCCGTAAATGGCGGTGGCCAGGCCATGGATGAAGCGAACCACGATGAGGGCCTGATAGTTGTCGATGAATAGATAGGCAAACGGCAGAACCGCGAAGACGATCAGGCCGAGCAGCATCGTTTTTTTCCTGCCGATTACGTCGGACAGCGCCCCGGAGGGCAGTTTGAAAAATATCCCGGTTACGGTGGAGATCCCCACGGCAAAGCCGATCGCCTCGGGGCCTGCTCCGAGATAGAGGGCGAACAGCGGCAGCACCGGGCTTCTGGCCAGGGCATAGGAAAGCCGGGCAAAGAAGCCCACGGTGCAGAGCGCGGTGAACGGGGAGAGAAACTTCATCTTTTCCTCAGGTCTTGGCAGGCGCTTTTCTGTCGAAGTAAATGCTTTTTCCCGTAACGCTCAGGGGGATGCCCATGACCACCTCGCCCTTGATAAGGCCAACGGCTCGAGCTGCCGCCCCGACCCGCTGCTGCACCCGGCAGTCCACGTTTAACAGGCTGGCGGTCTTGGCCGCCGAAGAGAGAGCCACGCCGATGTCGATCATCCGCATGACGCAGTGGGGGCCGGTATAACCCATCTCCTTGTCGGTGAGTTTTCTGTTCCTGGCGAATTCCGCGCAGGTTGGGGAGCCGCAGGCCCCGCAGTCATAACCGGCGGTCACCGGCTTGCTCAGGCCAACGAGCAGCAGAGCCTGTGAGTTTTCGATGTTGGCGGCATCCCTGAGCCAGAAGGCCTCGTTGGTGCTCCTGGGGGCATATTCCTTCATGGCTTCGGCGATCTTTCGCAAATCATCGTTCTGGGTGAGCACGACAATTTCCAGAAAGTCCTTGCCGCCAGCCTTGGGGGCGGTGCGCGCCGATACCGCCATGAGTTGCGCCGCCATTTCAATCGCTTCCTTCATAATGCCGCTCCTGGTCGTTATTCTTTCTTTTTGCCGCTGACAGGACATTCTTCATTCTGGTCATGGAAGGCCGTGCAGGCAAAGGCATCTTCAATCGAGTCCAGTATGGATTTTTCCCCGGTTGTCGAAGCATCTTTGGCGGCAGACTCTTCTTTCTTCCCGCTGCAAAGCGGGCAGGGTACGCCTTCTTCCGCGAAAGCGGAGCAGGCCAGGGTGGTCTCGATCTCTTCCGTTGGGGTGCATTTCTTGTCGGTCATGTCTTTCCTCCAGAGGTATGGGGATTGGGTGTCAGCCTGCGCGCCGTGCCGGTTGCTTCAGGCCAGGGTTTCTTCGTGATCGGTTCAGATCAGTTCCTTGATTTCTCATGATAGCACAGGTGGTGCTTCAGGGTGGGTTTTGCTTTTAAAAAAGGCCAGCAGAAAGCCCCGATTACAACGGGTATTAAGGTAAGTGCTTGATTTACTGTGGTGGGCCTGTGAGCTTTTCAGGTTGTTACGAGTTCATCAAGTTTCGTTTGCGCAGGCAAGCTGCTCAACTCAGCTTTAAAGAAGGCGCATTCCCCTGGCAAAGACGCTCCCCACGGGTGGAGATGACCACCTCCTGTACGGGAATGGTCATGCCGGAGCGGGAAAGGGCCTGAGAAACAATATGGCGCATGTTGCCGCAGCAGGGCACCTCCATGATGGCCATGGTGATGCTCTTGATTCCGGCTGTGGCAAAGATTTCCGTGAATTTCAGAATGGCGCTTTCCACCTCGTCAAATTTCGGACAACCCAGCATGACGACCTTGCCGCTCAGCAGCTCGCGGTGAAAGTCCGGATAGGCTACCGGCACGCAATCAGCCGCAATCAGGAGGTCGGCGCCTTTGAGAAAGGGCGCGGTGGGCGGCACCAGGCGAATCTGCACCGGCCAGTGGCTCAGGGCTGAACCTGTGGCCGCGCCAAGCGAAGTCGGGGCATTGGCCGACTGGCAGGGGCTGGCCGGGGCGAAGGTCTGCAATCTTGCGGAAGGACAGCCGCCAGCGGGTGGGGCTTGGTGGATCTTTGCCGGGCCTCTTTTGCTGAGCAGCTCTTCCACCGCTGCTTCGTCAAAATCATCAGCCTCCCGCTCAATGATACGCAGGGCGCCGGTGGGACACTCGCCCAGGCAGGCGCCCAGGCCGTCGCAATATTTTTCCGCCAGCATCCTGGCCTTGCCATCCACGAGCTGCAGGGCGCCTTCCGCGCAGGAAATAATGCACTGGCCGCAGCCGTTGCACAAGGACTCGTCTATCTCGATGATCTTTCGCATTATTTTCATGGCTTGGTCTCCGTTATCCCTTGAGCAGCACCTTGGCGGCCAGGGCGGCTCCTGCCCTGGTGAGGAAGGAGCGCTCGATAATCTTTTGCAGATGCTCTGCCGGGGTGGGCGCATCCTTCTGTTTTTCTTCCAGGTTGGTGATCAGATCCGCGTCGTAGAGAACCTTGAAGTTCATGGTCTCTTCCGGTCTGGGCAGATGGTGATGGCCGATGATATCGCAAACCTCTTCAATGAGCGGCTGCGGCGCACCCAGGGCGATGAGCATATCCCTGGCCACCGGCGGCCCCTCCACATGCTGGTGCCTGGGGGAGGAGCTGTTGTATTTGCGTTCTCCTTCCTTGATCCCGATGTCGTGCAGGTAGGCGGTGATCTCAACGACCGCCGGATTGCACTCCTCTTTTTCCGCGATAGCCAGGGCATGGCGGGCCACCCGGCTGGCATGGCCGATGCGGCGGAAATCGTCTGCAAAGTAGCGTTTCATCTCCACCGCCACCCGTTCCTTGAGTACCTCCTGCTTCTTGGCCAGCAGCTCTGGCGGCAACGAGCCCAGGCATTGCGCGGCATAGGGGCAGTAAGAGGCACAGCCGAAATCGTTGTGGGGATTGAGCATCTTGGTGCCGCATTTATTGCACTTGCGACTGGAATCGTCCTTGAAGAATTCGACGCTGCTCCCGCATTTGGGGCAGGCTGCCTCGAATACGGCATTGGCATCCCAGTAGCGGCTGTCCTGTCCTGGGCATTGCATAACAATCTCCTTATAGGGTACGGCGCGGACGGCGGAGGGAGAGACCGCCGCCCGCGCCGGTTTTTCTTAGCCGAGAATAGCCTTCAGATCCTCGGCCGGGGTGGTAACCGGCTTGATGGCGAAGTTTTCTACCAGCACATTCAGCACGTTGGGGGTGATGAAAGCGGGTAGGGTCGGCCCAAGACGGATGTTCTTGATCCCCAGATTCAGCAGGGTCAGGAGGATGACCACCGCCTTCTGTTCGTACCAGGAAAGCACCAGGGAGAGCGGCAGGTCATTGACCCCGCACTCAAAGGCCCCGGCCAGGGCCACGGCGATCTGGATGGCTGAGTAGGCATCGTTGCACTGGCCCACATCGAGCAGGCGGGGGATGCCGCCGATATCGCCCAGTTTCTTGTCAAAGAAGCGGAACTTGCCGCAGGCCAGGGTCAGAACCATGCAGTCTGCCGGGATCTGCTCCACGAGTTCGGTATAGTAGTTGCGTCCGGGCTTGGCGCCGTCACAGCCGCCCACCAGGAAGAAATGGCGGATGGCCTTGGCCTTGACCGCCTCGATAACCTTGTCGGCCACTCCCAGCACGGTGTTGCGGGCAAAGCCGACCAGAACAGAGTCCTTGTCCAGGGTGTCGGTGAAGCCGGGCAGGGCCAGGGCCCGATTGATAACCGGGCTGAAATCCTTGTCCGCGCCGATGTGCGCCACATCCGGCCAGCCGACCAGGCCGGTGGTAAAGACATTGGCCTTGTACGAGTCGCTTGGCTTCTGGATGCAGTTGGTAGTAAAGAGGATGGCCCCAGGAAATTCGGGCATCTCCTTCTGCTGGTTCTGCCAGGCCGTGCCGAAATGGCCGTAAAAATGGCTGTACTTTTTCAGCTCAGGGTAGCCGTGGGTGGGAAGCATCTCGCCGTGGGTGTAAATATTGATTCCCTTGCCCTTGGTCTGTTCAAGGAGCATGGCCAGATCTTTGAGATCATGACCGGTTACCAGGATACACTTGCCGGGGATATGCCCCAGCGGCACCGGAGTAGGAACCGGATGGCCGTAGGTGCCGGTGTTGCCCGCATCGAGCAGCTCCATGGCCTTGAGGTTTACCTCGCCGCATTTCAGGGCCAGGCCAACCAGCTGCTCAAGACCCAGATCCTTGCGGGTCAGCTCGCCCATGGCTTCATGGATGTAGGCGTAAACTGTCTCGTCTTCCTGGCCCAAGATGGCGGCATGGTCGGTATAGGCGGCCAGGCCGCGCAGGCCGTACATGGTGATCTGCTTTAATGATTGCAGGTCAGGGTTGGCGTCCAGGGTGTTGATGAAGTTCAGGGCCGCGCCCTGGGCCTCAAGGCCGGAACGTGAAATGGCAGGGGTAAAGGTGGCTGCCGGGGCGGTGAATTCAACCGCGCCGCCTGCGGCCTTTACTTTTGCCTTCAGGGATTCGCGCAGTTCAACGGTCTTGTTGATCAGAGCCTCAAAGCGGGCCGGGTCAAAATCCACATTGGTGAGGCAGGAAAAAATCGCCTCGCAGGTGAAGCGGTCAACAGCGTGGTCAATAATCCCGACCTTGCGGCCAGCGGCGGCCACCAGGCACAGGCCTTGAACCGCATGGGTCAGCAGGTCTTCAAGGCCCGCGACAGCTTCATTCTTGCCACAGACTCCGATGGCGGTGCATCCTGTTCCCTTGGCAGTCTGTTCACATTGGTTGCAAAACATTACGATTCTCCTTGGTTGAGGTAAAGGTTGAGGTAACCCGTATTGGTACGTTTGTTTTGCAGACTATATCGGCAATTATCTCCCCTGGCGTTGACTTAAATCAAGAAGAAAGATAATTTTTATCCGACTTGTTTTTTTCTTTTCACTGGCTACGGCTTAAAACCGCAGACTGGCAGTTGACAGCAAAAAATAAACATGAAAAATGTCGCCTTGAGGTTTAGATTAGTAGCCGCACAAGGTGTCTTTTTTTATTCATTAATAATGAACAGAGGCGGTATGGAATATCTCTTGGTTATTGGCTCTTATTTCATCGGCTCAATACCCTTTGGCCTGGTCTTGGGGAAGGTTGCCGGTATTGACGTACGCGAGTCGGGCAGCGGCAATATCGGGGCCACCAATGTTGCCCGCCTGGTCGGCAAAAAGCTTGGGGGGCTTACCCTGATCTGCGATGCGCTTAAGGCCATTCTGCCAATGCTGATCGCAAGGCGGGCGCTTTCCCCCGGCGCCAACCTGGAACTATGGGTGGCACTCTGCGGCGGCGCGGCCTTTCTGGGGCATCTCTACCCGCTGTATCTGAGGTTTCGGGGCGGCAAGGGTGTGGCAACGGCGCTGGGCATCTTTCTCTATCTGGCGCCGGTGGCCGCGGGCCTTGATCTGCTGATCTTTGCCGGGGTGGTCTACAACTGGGGCTATGTTTCCTTGGGTTCGCTCACCGCCGCCTTGATGATGCCGGGCCTGGTCTGGCTGCTGACCGGCTCGATAAGCAACTCCGTACTGGCTTTGGGGATTGGTGTTTTGATCTGGGGCAAACACCGGGAGAACATCGTGCGGCTCATGCAGCACAAAGAAAAAAGCTGGAGAAAAGAGCCGCCGGATCAGGGCGCGCCTGACCAGCGTTGAGAGTCAAGGGGCTTAAGCGATTAATCTTTCTGGAAGAATTCAGAAGAGTCTCTTGCAAAATTCGTCAAAGTTCCCCCCCCTTGCGGGGGAGGGTCAGGGTGGGGGGGAATGATTAGAACGGCAAGTTGCGACTTCACCCACCCCCTGGCCCCCTCCCGTCAAGGGAGGGGGATTTATTCCATGAATTTCTTGTCGGTGGTGATCTTGGCCCTGCCTTGCAGGTAAGCCAGCCAGTCGCTCATGACTTGCTGTTGTTTTTCCTGAATCAGCATTTTCCGGAGCGCTTCTTTCTGACTGGCAAAGACCTCTTCGCTTGCCGGGGCGCTTTCCTTGAAATGAAGCACATAGAAAGTTCCGCCATTTTCAATAATCTCGGCGGGGTAGGGTGAGGCGGCACTGAGCTTCAGGCCTTGCGCGGCAAGAGGGCCGGGCAGGTCGCTGGTCTCCTGCTGGCTTCTGCTGAAAAAAGAGGTGGTGAGGACGTGGCTTTTGCTCTTTTCCGCCGCAACGGCCAGGGAGCCTTCTTTTTTTGCCTGGGCCAGCATACCAGAGGCGGCCTCCTTGGCTCGGGTCTGGGCCTGATCGTCAAGGAAATCCTTTTCCACCCTGGCGCGAACCTCAGCCAGCGGCGGCACCTGGGGATCCTTCACCTCGTCAAGGAAGAAAATGGCGTAGCCGCCTTTGATCTCAAGCAATGAACTCAGCTCGCCCTTTTTCAGGCCAAAGATGGTTTTTAGCAGCACAGGCTGTTCAGCCAGGGCCTTGGGAGGATTGGTCTGGGTAAAGTAATCGGTTGTCTGTACCTGGGTTGCCGCGCTTGTCGCATACTTATCCAGGCTGCCAGCCTGGATGATCCCCTCGTAGGCCTTGTTTGCCCGCTGGAAAGCAAGATCCTTGCCCTGCTCGCTCAACGGGCGGCCGGGTATGGCCTGTTCCTCAAGAAAGGTGAGGTATCTGAGCTTGACCTGCGGCTCGGTCAGGTAGGCCTGCTTGCGGGCGGCAAAAAAAGGAACCAGTCCCTGCTCGGCAACCGGGCCTGAAGCCCGGAAATCATCTGCGGTCAAGGCGACATATTCCAGTTTTAGCTGATCGTGGTCAAAGGCGAAACGTTCCTTGAGCTCGCTGTCCGAGATCCTGGCGAACCGGGAAAGATGGGCCAGAATCTTGCTGTGAAGCAGGTCGTTGCGCACATTGTTTTCAAAATCAGTCGTGTTCATTCTTGAGGAGGCCAGCAGCTTTTTGTAACGGTCGAGCTTGAAGATCCCTTCTTCCCGGAAAGCCTCCATCCCCTGGATAACCTTGCGCACCTCATCGCTGCCCACTATCAGACCGGCTTCCTTTGCCCCCTGCTGCATGACCAGCTCCTGAATCATCTGGTTCAGCACCTGCTGCTTCAGGTTCAGAGACTCAATCAATCCTGCGGGTATGGCGCCGCCGAATTTTTCCTGATACCGGCCAAGGGTCTGGCTGTAGACCCGCTGGTACTGCTGCGCGGAAATGCTTTGCTCATTAACCGTGGCAATGGCATTGGGGCCGCCTTTCTGACTTTGCCCCACCCCCCAGAAAACAAAGACCAGGACAATCATCAGAATGGCGGCCTGGATATAGGTCGATTGGGCCTTGCGGCGCATAAAGTCGAGCATGTGTCACCTGTATGGTAACTGTCCAGCAGCACCACATCTGCGTTGTCATCAGCCCGCTCATGTGCAATAGCACACTTCGCGGGCCTCTGGATTTTATGCCCCGTAGGGGTAAGCATCTGCGGCACTGCTGAACAGTTACGGTTCGTAGTTTACGTTTCTTTCCAGCTCCGAATGAGAAGGCTGTTTTGACTACAAAAAAGAGCGTTATCCTAACCCCGATAAACGGGATAAATGCGTTAACGAAATTATTTTCTGCCCCAAAATGCAGAAAATAATTTTTAACTTACTAATTTTTTTTCGCAATGCCGTCAACCAATTTAGTAAGCCCTTACACCTTGGCCAGGTTTTCCCCCACCACCGTGTTCACCACCAGAGGTACGTCAAGGCGCATGACTCCTTCCATGGCCTCCTTGACCACGGCCCCGGTTGCCTCGATTTCTGAGAGCGGAACCTCAAAAACCAGCTCGTCATGAATCTGGAGCAGGAGCCTGGCACCAAGGCCTTGCTCGCTGAGCCGTCGGGTGGCGGCGATGGTGGCCAGCTTGATGATGTCGGCAGCCGTGCCCTGGATAGGGGTGTTGATCGCGGTGCGCTCGGCAAATTCGCGACTGGCCTTGTTGGCGCTGTTAATGTCGGGCAACAGGCGGCGGCGATTGAGCAGGGTGGTGACAAAACCATCCTGCCGGGCCTTGGCGACAATCTCTTCCATGAAGCGTTTCACCCCGGCATAGTGAGCGAAGTAACGGTCGATAAAGGTGGCCGCCTCCTTGCGGCTCAGGTTGAGCTGGGCCGCAAGACCAAAGGCGCTTATCCCGTAAATAATCCCGAAGTTGATGGTTTTTGCCACCCGCCGCATCTCCGGCGAGATAAAGGCCGGATTGATCCGAAAGATCTCGGCCGCAGTCTGGTTGTGGACGTCGCTGCCGGCACGGAAGGCGGTAAGCAGAGCCGGATCCTGGGCATAATGAGCCATGACCCGCAGGTCGATCTGCGAATAATCCGCCGACAAAAAGAGCTGGCCAGGCGCGGCCACGAAAGCGGCCCGGATTTTCTGGCCCTCTGGGGTACGGATCGGGATGTTCTGCAGATTGGGATTGCTGCTGCTCAGGCGGCCAGTGGCGGTAACGGTCTGGTTGAAAGAGGTGTGAACCCGTCCGGTACTGGGATGGATCAGCTCCGGCAGCCTGTCCACATAGGTGTTCTTGAGTTTGCTTAAGTTCCGGTGGGCCATGATCGCCGCAGGCAGATCGTGCTGTCTGGCCAGACCTTCCAGTACCTTGATATCGGTGGAATAACCGGTCTTGGTTTTGCGGCCCTGGGGCAGACCCAGTTTGGCAAAAAGGATCTCACCGAGCTGACGGGTGGAATTGATGTTGAACTCCTCCCCGGCCAGGGCATAGATGGTCTTTTCCAGCTCGGCCAGTTGCTGGCCGAAATCCACAGACAGGCAGCGCAGCTGGGCCTGATCCACGGTGATCCCGGCCTGTTCCATCTGGGCCAGAATGGGAACCAGCTTCATCTCCAGGTCGGAGAAAAGCTCCCAGAGGCCAAGCTGTTCCAACTGGGGCCGAAACTGTTGCCAGAGGAGAAAGGCGCCTGCCACATCCTCACAGGAATAATCTCTGGCCGCCTCCGGGGCGACATAGGCAAAACTGTCTGGCCGCTTGTCGCCGCAGGTAACCTCAGCAAAACTGGTCAACCGCAGGCCTAGCAGCTCCAGGCACAGGTCGTCGAGCTTCTGGGAACGGCGAGAGGGGTCAAGAAGATAGGAGGCGATCATGGTATCCCACAAGGGGCCGCGCAGGCGGAGGCCATGATTTTCCAGGATAGGCAGATCGAATTTGAGGTTGTGGGCAAGCTTTGGCAGCTGGGGATCAGAAAAAAGCGGGGCCAGATGTTTTTGAACCAGGGCAAGGGGCAACTGGTTGGGCACGAGGTTTCCGGCAGCATCCCGATGGCCAATGGGCAGATACCAGGCTTCCTCGGTGGCGCCGCAGAGGGAGAGGCCCACAAGTTCGGCCAGCCGCGGATCAAGCGAGGTAGTTTCCGTATCCAGCACCAGCAAGGGGGCCTGGGCCAATTGTTGGCAGGCCTTCTCAAGCTGGCTTTCCGTGGTGATCAGCTGGAACCCCTTGCTTTCCAGGGCAACGGCCACGGAGGGCCTGGCCTTCAGCAGACGGCTGAAATCGAGAAGGCCGTAAAGCTCCTGGAGTTTTTCCTCGTTGGCTTCAGAGGTCTCGTACTCCTTCAGCTCCGGGGAGGCAAGATCTTCCCTGAGGGCAATGAGCCGCCGGGAGAGAAAGGCGTTTTCCCGATTGGCCAGGAGCCTTTCCTTGAGCTTTGCCTGAGGGATCGTTTCAATCTTTTGATATAAGCCTTCCAGCGTACCATATTGATTGATCAGCTTTTCCGCAGTTTTCGGGCCGATGCCCGCCACCCCTGGCACGTTGTCCGAGCTGTCGCCCACCAGGGCGAAAAAATCAAGAAGCTGCGGGGGTGGGATATTGTATTTCGTCCGCACCGCGTCCGGGCTCATGAACACGTCCCGCATGGGATCCCAGACGGTGATCTGCTCTGAAACCAGCTGCAGCAAGTCTTTGTCTCCTGAGACCAGGATCACCGGATGGCCATGGGCCGCGAGTTTTCTGGCCGCAGAGGCCAGCAGATCGTCAGCCTCGTAGCCCTGGCGTTCCAGGCTGGCGATATTGTGGGCGGCGACGATCTCCTTGATGTAGGGGATCTGGCAGGCAAGGTCGTCGGGCATGGCGGGGCGGTTTGCCTTATAGGCCGGGTACATTTCATGGCGAAAGTTCGGCCCCCGCGCATCAAAGGCGATGCCGAGAAACCGGGGCGCCTTTTCCCGGAGAACCCTAAGGAGGATATTGGTAAACCCGTAAACGGCATGGGTGGGCAGACCGCTCTTGTTGGTGAGCGGGGCGATGGCGTGGTAAGCCCGGTAAATATAGGCGCTGGCGTCGATGAGATAAACAGGTTCCGGCTGGTTCATGGGGCATGATACTACCAGCCGGGGGATACTTTGGCAATCTGCAATCAGTGTGGGCAGGCAGGAAGCGAGTGTTTTTGCTGTGAAATAGGGTGAACCCGGGTTGAAGCTGGGTTGAGCAGCTTGCCTGCGCAATTCCCTCAATCTCTGGGTGGACAGCCCGGCGATTTAAGGGGTGTCTCGCGCAGACGATAATCCCCCTCTGCGCTGCGGAAGATGATTCTTCTGCCATGCCGATGAATCTGGGAACTGAGCGGCACCTGCACCGCGATGACAATCTTGTCGCCAAAGGCAAACTCATGGGGAGAGAGCGGAAAGTGCGGATCAAGCAACCGCCGGTTGCGGGCAAGCTTGACGATCTCTTTTTTTATCTGGGCCACGGCCTGCGGAGCCACCCCGATAACCGTGCCCTCAGCGTTAACCCCAAGATAGATGGTGCCGCCAAAGGTGTTCAGAAAGGCGCAGATTGTACGGAAAAATGAATCAGGCGACCAGCTGCGGGCGTCCTTGAACGCTACGTGCATCCCCTCGCCATCCGCGAGTATTTCGTTGAAATCAGAAGGGCCAAGCCACATTTCCATCAATCTTTCTCAAAAAAATCAGTTTGTTGCGTCTCAGCACCAGGTGAGAACTTGGACGAAGAGCAATCCGGTATCTATTATTTCTTTATAATTCTTTAAGCAGCATCGTCAACCCCTCGGGGGTGTCGAACTGAAAACAGCGATGCTCGTACTCGGAGGGGATGATCTTTTTCAGCAGCCCGGTCAGGACATTTTTCGGGCCGACCTCGATAAAGACCCGCACCTCCTCGGCCATCATCTGCTGGATAATCTCAAACCAGCGCACTGTGGAGGCGATCTGTCGGGCCATGATCCGGCGGATCGCCTCCGGGTCGCTTTCTGTCGCCGCCGTCACGTTGAACAGCACCGGGGTCTGCGGAGCGCTAAAGGAAATCTTCGCCATTGCCGTCTCAAAATCCGGGATCGCGCCCTGAATCAACTGGCTGTGCCAGGCGCCGCTCACCTTGAGAGGGATCGCCTTGCCGCCCTCCTTTTTCACCAGCTCTGCCGCCGCCTCAAGCGCGGCAACCTCGCCGGAGATCACGATCTGCTCTGCGGAATTATGGTTGGCCACGGTAAGTCTGCCCTGGGCCTGCGCACTTTCGACAATCATGCGGACTTGTTCGATGGGCAATTTCACCACCGCCTGCATCCCACCTGGGTTTCTCTCGCTCTCCCGCTCCATGAGGCGACCGCGTTCGGTGACCAGGGCCAGGGTATCCTCCGGGCTCAGGATTCCGGCGGCAGCAAGCGCCCCGTATTCGCCCAGGCTGTGCCCGGCAAAAAATGCCGGTCTCACCCCGGCCTTGGCCAAGGCCTGCCAGCAGATAAGATTCATCACGGTCATGGCCGGTTGCAGATGCACGGTGCGGGTCAACTCCTCCATAGGGCCATCCTGACAGAGACGGCTGAGCGGAAAGCCGCTGATCTCTTCCGCCATAGCCATGAGCGCGCGGGCCGCAGGGTCAGTGTCAAGAAATTCCCGGCCCATCCCCAGAAACTGGGAGCCCTGCCCCGGAAAAAGAACCGCTATCTTTTGCTCTGTCATGATCACTCCTCAACTTTTACTCTTAACTCAGCACTCAACACTCAGCACTCAACACTCAGCACTCAACACTCAGCACTCAACACTCAGCACTCAGCACTCAGCACTCAACACTCAGCACTCAGCACTTAACACTCTTCCCCTGCTCGTCCGGATACAAAATACTACCCAGAATAAACAAACCCACCCCCACGGTAATAGCCGAATCCGCCACATTGAAGGCCGGCCAGTGGTGGCTGCCAAGGTAAAAATCCAGAAAATCAACCACCGCGCCAAAGCGGAGCCGGTCAAGGAGATTACCTGCCGCGCCCCCGGCGATCAGGCCAATGGCGTGGGCAAAAATTCTGCCCTGGCGGCATAACTGGCGATAGGAAAAAAACATGACCCCCAGGGCGGCCAGGGCCACGCCGACGAAAAACACCTGCCGCCAGACGCTCTTGAACCCGGCGAGAATGCCGAAGGCCGCCCCCGCATTGGTGAGAAAGGTCAGATTGAACAGGCCGGGGATAACGGGCTGCAGCTCAAACATGGCAAAATTGGCCATAACCAGAGCCTTGGTCGCCTGATCGAGAACAACCACCCCCAGCAGCCAGGCCAGAGGAATAAGGGGCGAGTCCGGCTTTTTCAATGCTCCACCACTACGCTGGTACAACGCGGGCAGAGGCTGGGATGCTCGGTATCGCTGCCCAGAGCCTCGGAACGCAGCCAGCAACGCGCACATTTTTCACCTCTGGCCGGGCGCACCAGCACCGAAAGCTCCGGCAGTTCCGGGCTGACAAAGCCCGGCTCCGGCAGCTCCGGCAGCAGCTCCATCCGGGAAACAATGGCCACCCCTTGCAGGGTTTCCCAGTTGGCCGCTAAAAAGTCGCCCAGCTCGCCGCCAGCCGCCACTACCACCTCCGCCTCCAGGGAATGGCCGATAACCTTGTCGCGCCGGGCAATCTCCAGCGCCTTGGTCACTTCGCCCCGCACCCGCAAGACCCTGTCCCATTTCTCGGTCAGCGCCTTGTCGCCAACCCTGGCCGGTTTCAGTTCCGGGAAGAGGGCGACACAGACATTATCCTCGCGCTGGGCCTTGCCAGGCAAGAAATCCCAAACCTCCGCCGCCATGAAGGTAAGCACCGGGGCCATGAGCCGGGTCAGGCCATCGACGATTTCATACAAGGCGGTCTGGGCGGCCCGCCGCTCCCGTGATTTGGCGGGCAGGGTGTAGAGCCGGTCTTTAAGCACATCCAGATAGAGGGCGCTCATGCTCACGGTGCAGAAATTGGTCAGGCCGTGGAACACGGGATGGAACTCAAACCCCTCATAGCCTTTAAGCACCTTCATCTTCAACAGCTCAAACTGGTAAAGGGCCCAGCGGTCCAGCTCGTCCATTTCGCTGTCCGGCACCGTGTCGCAAACCGGGTCGAAATCGTAGAGGTTGCCAAGGATAAAGCGCACCGTATTGCGGATCTTGCGGTAGGCGTCGGCCAGTTGCTGGAGAATGGTGTCGGAGATCTTGATATCGTCGCGGTAATCCTCGGAGGCCACCCACAGGCGGAGGATCTCGGCCCCGTATTTCTTGATGATCTCCTCGGGCGCGATGACGTTGCCGATACTCTTGGACATCTTCTTGCCCTGGCCGTCCACAACAAAGCCATGGGTGAGGACACTCTTGTAGGGCGGGATGCCCCGGGTGCCAATCGAGGCCAGGAGCGCGCTCTGAAACCAGCCGCGATGCTGGTCGCTGCCTTCCAGATACAGATCAGCCGGGGCGGCAAGCTCGGGACGCTCTTCCAAGACAGCGGCATAACTCACCCCGGAATCGAACCAGACATCGAGGATGTCCTCTTCCTTGATGAACTCGGTGCTGCCGCATTTTCGGCACCTGGCCTCCGGCCCGATGAAATCGGCCAGCTCATGGCTGAACCAGGCGTCTGCCCCTTCTTTTTCAAAGAGAGCGGTGATGCGCTCCATGATGGTCTCGTCATTGAGTACCTCGCCGCATTGGCCGCAGTAGACCACGGTCAGCGGCACCCCCCAGGCGCGCTGGCGGGAAAGACACCAGTCCGGCCGGTTTTCCACCATGCCGTGGATGCGCTCCATGCCCCATTGGGGAATCCAGCTCACCTGCTTGATCGCGGTCAGGGCCTTATCGCGCAGGCCGTTGGCCTCCATGGAGATGAACCACTGCTCGGTGGCCCGGAAGATCACCGGCTTCTTGCAGCGCCAGCAATGGGGATAGCTGTGGGAGAGCTTGGCCTCCTTGATCAGCGCGCCCTGATGGGCCATATCCGCATTGATCAGCGGGTTGGCCTCGAAGATGAAGAGCCCGGCATAGGGGCCAGCCTCCTCGGTGAAACGGCCATCGCTGCCCACCGGCGAAAGGACGGGCAGATTGTAGTTGATCCCGGTCAGATAGTCTTCCCGGCCATGCCCAGGGGCGGTGTGCACGCAGCCAGTGCCGGTGTCGAGGGTCACATAATGGGCCAGAACCATTAGCGACTCGCGCTCCAGAAAGGGGTGCCTGCATTTCTTGCCCTCAAGCAGCCGGGCGGAAAAGGTGGTCAGAATCTCATAATCGCTGAGGCCCCATTCGGCCAGGGCCTGCTCCACCAGCCCTTCGGCCAGGATAAGCACCTCGCCCGCCACCCGCACTGCGGCATAGGGGTAATCAGGATGGAAGGCCACAGCCAGGTTGGCGGGCAGAGTCCAGGGGGTGGTGGTCCAGATTACGGCGGAGACCTTCTCACCGGCCAGGGCGGGAATAACCCCACCCAAGTCTTCGGCCACCGGGAATTTCACATAGATAGAGGGCGAGGTGTGGTCGTAATACTCAACCTCGGCCTCGGCCAGGGCGGTTTGACAGGAGGAGCACCAGTGTACCGGCTTCTTGCTGCGGGTCACCGCGCCGGAGAGGAGGAAACGGTTGAACTCGCGGGTGATGCTCGCCTCGTATTTATAATCGATGGTCAGATACGGAGTATCCCAATCACCCAGCACCCCGAGGCGCTTGAACTCATCCTTCTGCCGCTTGACCCATTTCCCGGCATAATTCCGGCAGGCGGAGCGAAAGGCAATCTTGCCGATCTCTTTTTTCTTGGCGCCCAGCTCCTTGTCCACATTAAGTTCGATGGGCAGGCCGTGGCAATCCCAGCCCGGCACATAAGGGCAGTGAAAACCTGCCATGCGCCTGGATCTGAGGATGATGTCCTTCAGGATCTTGTTCAAGGCGTGGCCCATGTGGATATGGCCGTTGGCGTAGGGAGGGCCATCGTGCAGAAGGTAGAGGGGGCGGCCCGCAGTCTGCGCCTGCACCTTGGCGTAGAGCTTGCCCTCCTCCCAGGCCTTGAGAAACTCCGGCTCCCTTTGGGAGAGGTTGGCCTTCATCTTGAAATCGGTTTGGGGCAGGTTCAATGTCGCCCTATAATCCATGGGTGATCTCCGTATGTTACTTAGTGCTGAGTGCTTAGTGCTGAAATCAAGCTGACAAACATACCAGCTCACCCGCAAGTTGCAAGGTAAAACAGCTGGGATTCCGGGTGGTTCGCTCTGCCAATCGGCTTTGGGTTTGACATTTCCCGACCTGGTTCCTATAGTAGGTTCGTCAAAAAATACTGGATTAGCAACAGCTCGTCACCCTGGCGAAGGCCGGGGTCAAGCCTCGATGTAACTGCTCGAAAAGACTGGATTCCGGCCTTCGCCGGAATGACGAATCCATTATTTCAGGTTATCGCGAATCCACTGAATTCGTGCAAAAATCCTCCTCTGGAGAAATCTCATGCCAAAAATTATTGCCCTGGCGGGCAAGGGCGGGGTCGGCAAGACCACCATCTCCGCCCTGCTCATTAAATACCTGAGCGAAAAAAAGATGACCCCCATTCTCGCCGTGGATGCCGATGCCAACGCCAACCTCAACGAGTTGCTGGGGCTGGAACTTGGCATAACCATCGGCCAGATCAGGAAGGAACTCAAGGGCGAGATGCAACCCAACATGACCAGAGACCAGTACATGGAGATGAAGGTGCATCAGGCTCTGGTGGAGGCCACCGGCTTCGACCTCATGGCCATGGGCCAGCCGGACGGGCCGGGCTGCTATTGCGCGGCCAATCAGCATCTGGCCATGACCATGGATCATCTGGCCGACAACTACCAGTACATCGTGGTGGACAACGAGGCGGGTATGGAGCATTTGAGCCGCATGAATCTGAGGGATATTGACTATCTCCTCGTGGTTTCAGATCCCTCGGCCCGAGGCATCATGACCGCCAAACGGATTGCTGAGCTCACCGGCCCCTTAGGGATACGGATCAAGAAAAAATGTCTCATCGTCAACCGGGTGCCGGAACCGGCCAGCGAAGAGTTGCTGGCCAAAATCAGGGAGGCGGTGGACTCCACCGATCTGCCCCTGGGTGGCCTGCTGCCTGCAAGCAACGAACTGGTAGCCCAGGAGATTGCGGGCAAATCCTATCTCGATCTGGCCGATTCGGTGCCGGTGGTGAAAAAGGCCTTTGCCATCTTCAGCGAGTTCCTGAACTGATCCTTCCTGCGGCCCTTTTCTGAAACAAAAAATCCGGCGGTTCGGAATCTACCGAACCGCCGGAGCAGGTTTAAATCTGGCCAGGCAACGGCTTACCGTTTGATGTTGATCAGTTCGTTAAGCATATCGTCAACGGTGGTGATGATCTTGGAGTTGGCCTGAAATCCGCGCTGGGTGGTGATCAGCTTGACAAACTCCGCGCCGAGATCCACGTTGGACTGCTCCAGAGAGTTGGGCGAGATTGTGCCCAGACCGTTGGTCGCCGGCGGGCCGGTAATGGGCGCGCCAGAGGCGCTGGTTTCCCGGAAGATATTGCCGCCCTCCTTGTTGAGCCCTGCCAGGTTGTTGAAGCTGGCCAGGGCCACCTGAGCCCTTTCCAGCACCTGCCCATTGGAATAGTTGCCGGTGATAACCCCGTCGGTGTCTACGGAAACCGACTGGAGAAAGCCAGCGGCAAAGCCGTTCTGATCCTGAAAGATGGTGGTGGAGCTGTTGGCGTACTGGGTAGTGGAGAGTGCCTCGGTGCTGAAGCTGAGGCTCATCGTGTCCCCGACCCGGCTGCCGTCATCTCCGCTGGTGTCTGCGGCAATGGTGGTGAATGCCGTGGCCCCGAAAGGAGAAGAAATGCCAGCTGCGGCGTTGGTTATTGTGGTAATCGCCAATTGGCTCTGATAACCGCCGACCACGTTGGCCACCCGGTCGGTAAGTACCAGGCGCCCCGCGCTATCAACAGTGGCCTCTGCTTGGAATTGCTCCTCCGCCCAGAAAAGAAGATCCTGCATGGTTGGCGGGCTGTTGGCTGCGGTGAGCGGCGAACCATAGCTGGTGCCTGCTACAAAACTGGAGGTTACGGCGGTGCCGTCTCCACGAACCCCGACAAAAGCCAGGGTGTCGGTGGCAGTAAGGGCTGTGCCTGCAGAATCAAAGACACTGGTCAGAAGGGTGCTGGAACTGATCGGGGTTGGGCCGCCCGCAGTGGTAAGACCTCTGGCTGTGGACACAACCTGCCGCTTGGCGGTGGTGACATTGAAGGTGTTGGTGGTGGCATTGCTGGCGCCAAAGGGGTTCACCCCGGCTCCGCCGGCAAAGGTAAAGGTGGTTATGGCCAGGGCACTGGGCCCCCCGGTTTCATCGGTCATCCGGATCCGGCCGGCGATGTCAATGGTGCTGGTGCAGTTAAAGGTGGTGTTAAGGGCGTCAAGCAAGTCCTGCACCTTATCGCCAGCGGCAAGAAGATAGGTGCCGCTGACAGCCACCCCGTCATGATTGTAGCCGCTGAAACTGACGGTATCAACAGGCGCCACTGTATCAACCAGGGTGCCGGCGCTGTCATATACCGTACTCCACAAGGTTTCCTTGGTAATTGGCGTCGAGGTCCCCGGGGTGGCATAGGCCGCGCCGCCGCTTACCAGCACCTGACTTACCGCAGTTTCCTGACCGCTGTAAATGGCGCCGAGATTCAGCTCGATCTGCTGATTGATTGTATCGCCGGTAAAATTTGCGGCAAAGGAATAGTACTGGTCAGAATTTCCCAGGACAATCAGATTGGTACTCTGGGCCGGATCTACCACGCCATCGGGCGGCACTTTCCAGGCGGTTATATTGTTGATCGCGCCTGAGGTGGAAAAATCTATCTTCCCGTAGAGCAGGGCGCCTGCGCCCTTGTGGTTCTCGTAGTTGTAGGTAGTGTTTGGCGTGTAGATTGAGGCCTCGTCATTGCTGCCGTCCAGGGCGCCCGTGATGTCGCGGCCAGTGCTCAGTATCCGCTGATCTTCACTGGGCGAGCTGGTAACCAGGAACTCCCATTGATTATCCCTGGTGGTGCGGTCGAAATACACGGTGATATCATGGCTTGCCCCCACAGAATCGTAGACCTTGATAGCGGTCGTGTATTCATAGGCGTTGGCGTCGATGGGAGAGGTCGGCACCGTCAGGGCGGCATTGGTGCCATTCCAGGCGTCGAAAAGAGTTAGCTCGCTGGTTTCGTTGTTCTTCCGGGAATCCACATTGGCAATGACCTGGACACTGGTGGTCGCAACCGGCGGGGTGGTCTTGCCCAGATTGATATCGCCGATGGTGCCCTGCCTCTCGCCGGAGGTGGTGTCCAGGGTCCAGCCCTGGACAAAGTTACCAGTGGGGTTGACCAGATAACCCTCTTTGTCGAAACGGAATTCCCCGGCCCTGGTATACATATCCGCCTCGGCACTGGCTGCGGCCCGGAGCATGAAAAAGCCCTGGCCGCCAATGGCCAGATCGGTGGCGGTGGAGGTAGACTCAAAGGAGCCCTGGGCAAAGATGCCGTCAATCGTGGTCATGGTCACCCCGCGCCCGACCTGGGCCGCGCCCGCCGCAGTGGCCACACTCTGGGACAGAACATCCTGGAAGGTCGCCCGGCTCGACTTGAAGGCGATGGTGTTCACGTTGGAAACGTTATCACCGAGTACACTCATGGCGTTGCCCATGGTGCTGAGACCACTTATGCTTGCGTACAACGAACTTGAAACGCCCATAGCCTACCTCCTGTTTTTCTATGCTTTGTTTTTTGTTGAAATCACTTGACCACCAGAATATCAGCGACATTCATGGTGATGGATTTATCCACCGTTACCTGCGCCTTGCCGCCACTGAAATTTACCCCGGTTACCCTACCGGTTGTCCGGGAATCAACGGCAACCTGCTGCCCCAAAGCGTTCATGGCAACCACGCTGTAAGTATACTGACCATCAGGCACAACAGTGCCACTGGGCGTGGTCGCATCCCA
>Ga0156773_146_pt1 | contig 35339 bp, 8 predicted proteins | sample RifOxyD3_FD_110723 | JGI IMG/M metagenome (GOLD analysis project Ga0156773, IMG submission 110723) | Deltaproteobacteria bacterium RIFOXYD12_FULL_55_16 | reverse complement strand
CGGCGGTGGTCGTGGTCAGGATCACATCCCCGTCCGCGCCCCCGGCATCAGCCAAGGTTACGGTCAGAGTGGCGCCCACGTTGGTAATGGTAATGTCACCATTATCGGTATCCGCATTGGTAACAGCCAAGGTCTGGCCGCCGGTCTGGTCAAACTGAATGTTACCCGCAGCCGTGGTCAGGCTGGTCACCGTCACCGCGCCTGTCGCCAGGCTGTCAATGTCGATGGCCCCCGTGGTTGTATCAGCGCTGATCGTTGTACCGGTCACATCCAACGTGGTGGTCGAACCGATCCCGGTCGCGGCATTCAGGTCAATGATCGAAGCCAGCACATCCGCCGTGTCGTCGTTAGTCACGCCCTGGATCGCGCCAGCCGCCGTAATAGTAGCGGTATCGCCCGCTGCCGTTACCGCGCCCACCAGCACATCACCTGCTCCAGTGGCATTCAAGGTCAGATCACGGCCCACGCCGCCTGCCGTTACCAGTTGTGCCGTGATCGTGCCGCCGGCATTAACGGTAATAGCCCCGTCAACCGTCGTAACCCCAGGCCCGATATCGACGTTGCCATTCACGGTAGCTACCGTGGCCGCCGTATTGGACAGCGTGATCGCGTCGGTTTCATCGATCTGGATGTTGCCGCCGACCCCTGAGGTAGTAGCTCTCAACGTGGCCACCGAGGTATCCACATCGATACCGCCTACCGCCTGCAGGTTAGCAGTACCCGTCACAATATCCGGGGTAGCGCCTGCGTCGTTGTTGGTGATTGCGCCTGAGGAGATCAGGTTAAAAGTGCCGCCTGCGACCGTAGTCACCGCATTGACGACAATATCGTTGTCCTCAACCAGGGTTACCGTACTGCCTCCGGTCACATCAAGGCTGGCAATATTGCTCGCAATATTCACCGCGCTACCGTCATCCTGCAAAATCGTCAGATTATTGGCATTAATCTTGCCAGCGCCAACGCCGGAGAACAGGGTAGTAATATCACCTGCCGCCGCATCGGAATCAAGCAGCACATTACCGCCGGTGCCAACGTTATCAAGGGTCATGGTGTTGGCCCGCAGGGTAATCGTGCCCGAGGTCGAGAAGATGCTGGAGTTGTTCGCCATGGTCAGGCTAACTGCCTCAGCACCAGACGCTGCACCTTCAATAGTCAAAGTGCCGGTATCGGTGCTCACCACCACACCATTGGCCGTAGAGATCGCCCCGCTGCCCTGAATCAGGATGGTGCCGCTGCCAGTGGTCGTCACATTGGCGTTGATCGCGATATCAACCGGCGGATCAATCCAGATGTTACCACCACCACTCGAAATCGCACCAGCGATGGTCAGATTCTCCCCGGTCTGCTTGTAGGTAATAGCCGCACCGGTATTTGCCGGATTCGGAGCCACCGGACCGCCCGTTGTCATACTGTTGATGGTAACATTATTGCCAGCACCTGGAACATTCACCAGGTTAATAACCCCGGCAGTGGTATCGGCAGTCAGTGTCCGAACCACCATTTCCAGCGCATCACCCGCTGCCCCGATACCGGTGGCCGCGTTGAGGTCCACCACCTGGGCCGTCACATTGTTAGTCGCGCCATTGTTATCAGTGATAGCACCCGTAGTAGCCGTCAGGGTAACATCGCCGGCGGTTGCGCCCGCATTAACCGTACCAACCGCAATGCTTGTGCCTGTAATGCTGATGTCGTTGGCTTCGGCATCGTTCGTGGAAACTACGTTCAGCGCCGTCACTGCACCGCCTGCCGTTACCGTGATCGGTCCGTCAAAGGCGATCACGTTAGTCAAGGTCACCGCATCAAACTCGCGCAGAGTAATGGCGCCAGCCACACTGGTTGTCGCGGTAATGCCTGCCACGTTAGTGTCGAGGTTAATGGCCCCACCGGCAGACGCATTCAGCGTGGTCGCATAGACATTAATCACGCCATCACCGTTGTCGTCGGTTATAGCCCCGGCTGCCGTAATGTTTACGATGTCATTACTGGCGATAAGAATGCCGGTGATGATATTGCCGCTACCGGTAGTGGTCAGAGTGATATCATAGCCATCAGCAGGATCACCACCCGCTTCAATCCAGTCAGCCTGCAAGGATGCCCCTGCGTTGGTGATGGTAATATCGCCCAGCGTGGTCTGAGCCGAAGTCACCTCCAGAGTCTGAGCGCCGGTTTGGTCAAAGGTTATACTGCCGGTACCCGTGCTCAGACTGGCCACCGTTACCGCAACCGTTGCCAGGCTGTCGATGTCGATGTTGCCGTCGGTGGTATCAGCGCTGATTGTCGTACCAGTGATTTCCAGAGTTGCCGATGCGCCAATGCCGGTTACCGCGTTCAGATCAATGGTCACCGCCGTAATATCAGCCCCGACATACCCACCCGACTCTTCAATCGCGCCAAACGAATTGATCGTAACCGAACCGCCCGCACCCTGACCGGTAACCGAACCAACCAGCACATTACCCGCTACGGTCGTAGTCAGGATCACGTCGCCGTCCACGCCGCCTGCGGTTACTGTGGCCGCCGTCAGGGTCGCGCCTGCGTTGGTGATAGTGATGTCACCGGTAGTGGTCGTTGCCAGGGTAATGCCCAGAGTTTGGCTTCCGGTCTGATCAAAGTTGATATCGCCCGTGCCGGTAGTCAAGCTGGTCACCGTCACCGCGCCCGTTGCCAGCGAATCAATATCAATATTGCCATTGGTCGTATCAGCGCTGATTGTCGTACCGGTCACATCCAAAGCCCCACCCACAGAGCCAATACCCGTGACCGCGTTCAGGTCAATGGTCGCCGCCACAATATCTGCAACCCCATTCGGCGTCACCGACTGGATCGCGCCAGCCGCCGTTACCGTTACAAGATCGCCCGCTGCCGTCACCGCGCCCACATTTACGTCGCCACTGGTGGTCGTAGTCAGCGTAATACCATTCGCACCACCCGCCGTCACCGTACTCGCCGTCAGGTTCCCGCCATCGTTACTGATCGCGATCGCCCCGTCCGTAGTCGTCGCCAGGGTAACGCCCAGAGTCTGACTGCCGGTCTGGTCAAAAGTAATACTACCCGTGCCGGTAGTCAGGCTGGTTACCGTCACCGCGCCCGTTGCCAGGCTGTCGATGTCAATTGCCCCCGTGGTAGTATCAGCGCTGATTGTCGTACCAGTCACATCCAACGTGGTGGTCGAACCGATCCCGGTCGCGGCATTCAGATCAATGATCGAAGCTAACACATCCGCCGTGTTGTCATCCGTCACGCCCTGGATCGCGCCAGCCGCCATAATAGTCGCGGTATCGCCCGCTGCCGTCACCGCGCCCACATTTACGTCGCCAACCGTGGTAGTCAAGCTCACATTCCGTCCAGCGCCACCGGCAGTAACAATCGCTGCCGTCATCGTGCCGCCGGCATTCACCGTAATCGCGCCGTCTGTCGTGGTCACGCTGGTCAGCGTGATGGCGTTGGTTTCATCAATCTGGATGTTGCCGCCAACACCTGTAGTTGCTGCCGTCAAGCTGGTTACCGTGGTATCCACATCGATACCACCAACTGCATTCAAGTTAGCGATGCCCGTCACGATATCCGGGGTCGCGCCTGCATCGTCATTGGTGATTGCGCCTGCCGTTGCCGTCAGGTTAAAGGTGCCGGCTGCTGCCGTTACTACGCTGTTCACCACGATGTCGTTGTCTTCAACCACCGTTACCGTATTGCCACCAACCACATTTAGACTGGTCACTGCAGTAGCAATGGTCACCAGGTTCGTATCGTCCTGCTGGATCGTCAGGTTGTTAGCGACGACCTTGCCCGGAAAACCCGCCAATTGCGTGATAACCGCCCCAACCCCCGTGTCGGAATCAAGCAGCACATTGCCGCCGGTGCCGACGTTATCAAGGGTCATGGCGTTAGCGCGCAGGGTAATTGTGCCTGTCGTCGACAAGATGCTGGAGTTATCCGCCATCGTCAGGCTGGCCGCCTCGTTTCCGGCAGCGGAACCTTCGATAGTCAGCAGGCCAGCATCGGTGCTCACGATCACCCCATTTGCCGTAGAGATCGCCCCGCTGCCCTGGATAATAATTGTACCGATACCCGTGGTCGTTACATTAGCGTTGATCGCAATGTCAACCGGAGGATCGATCAGGATGTCGCCACCAGCGGAGCTGATCGCCTCGGCGATGGTCAGGTGCTGACCAGTTTGCGCGTAAGTGATATTGGAGGCGTTGCCGGTCGTCAAGCCATTGATGGTTACTGTCCCTGTCGGCGTGTTGGACAGGTTAATCGCCCCACCCGTCGTCGTGCCCGTCAGACTGTTGACCACCAGTTCCAGAGGTTCAGCCGTGGAGATGCCCGTCACGGCCCCGAGGATCAGGTTATCAGCAGTGATGTTCAGCACCGCAACATTATTGTCGGTAATCGCACCCGTAGTGGCGGTCAACGTTACATCGCCAGCCGCGCCGGAGTTGATATTGCCCACCGCTATACTGGTGCCCTGAATAGTGATGTCGTTGGCATCCAAATTGTTTGTGGAGACTACGTTGGTAGCCGTTACCGCGCCACCAGCCGTAACATTAATCAAACCGTCGTTGCTAACCACGTTGGTCAGGATGATGCCGTCGGTCTCAGTAATAATAATAGCACCAGCTGCACTCGTCGTCGCGCTCAGGATCTCCGCCGCTGTCGTGTCAAGAGTCATCGCGCCAGCAGCAGAAGCCGTTACCTGGTCGGCAGTGATCTCGCCCAGTCCGTCGGTGATCGCTCCGCCAGTGGCGGTCAGGAAGACGTCGCCTGCCGCACCAGCGTTAATGATCCCGGCGGCTATCGTTGTGCCCTGAATCGTAATGTCGTTCGCATCAGCATTCGCAGTAGAAATTAGCTGAGTCGCCGTTACTGCCCCACCGGCGGTCACGGTGATCGCACCGTTGTTGCTGTTGACGTTGGTCAAGATGATGCCATCGGTTTCCGTGATGATAATGGCACCGGCTGCACTCGTCGTGGCGCTCAGTATCTCCGCCGCTGTCGTGTCAAGAGTCATCGCGCCAGCAGCAGAAGCCGTTACCTGGTCGGCAGTGATCTTGCCCGCTCCGTCGGTGATCGCTCCGCCAGTGGCGGTCAGGAAGACGTCGCCATCTGCGCCAGCGTTAATGATCCCGGCAACAATCGTCGTGCCCTGAATCGTAATGTCGTTCGCATTATCATTAGTCGTGGACACCACATTGGTAGCTGTTACCGCGCCACCAGCGTTTACATTGATCAAACCGTTGCTCGCCGTTACGTTGGTCAGGGTTACACCATCCAGCTCATACAGTGTAATCGCGCCTGCCGCACTGGTCGTCGCCGTAATGTCAGATACAGCCGTATCCAGAGTGATCGCACCCGCTGCACTGGCGGTCAAGGCATTAGCCGTGACGTTGACCGTCACAGTTGTCTCCTGATTGCCGCCCGTGATCGCGCCTGCGGAAGTCAGGGTTACATCGCCTATATGAGTAATAGAGGCGATGTTCATCGCCTCATCCTCACGAATCGACACGTTACCCGTGCCCGCATTCACCGTGATCGCGCCAAGGGTGTTATTGGCGTTGGTCAAAGTAATGTTGCCGCCCGTAAAGTTCGCCGCGCCAGCAGCTATCTCAATGGCGCCGGTTTGCGTGATGTCACCGGCCCCCGCATTCAGAGACAAACTGTCACCGGTCAGGCCAGTGATGGCCACCAGACCGGAAGCGGTGATATTCACCGCGCCTGAGGCGGTAATGCCCAAGATATTAAGCGCGTTGGTTTCGGCGATACCAACCGTGGTGGCAGTGACATTGATAGTCAAATCAGTCAGGCTGGTTTCCAAACGATTCGCAGCAGAACCAACGGCATCCGACGAGGTCGTGATCGTGGCAGCCGCACCTCTCAGGTTGTAGCCAGCATTATCTAATGTGTCGGCATTGCCGTCAGTAATATCGCCACTGCTAACCAGGTTGATGTTGCCCGCACCGGCGTTAACATTGCCCAGAGACAGGGCACCGATGCTTTCGATATCGATATTGCCGCTGGCCGTGCTGGAATTGGCATTGACCACACCAGTGGCGGTGATTTCAAGCTGGGTGGTGGCCCCGATGCCGCCGTTGGTCGCGGTGAGGCTCAAAGCGGCGCTGCTGATATCGGCTGCGCCACCGTTGGTGCCGTTAATGGCGGTGCCGGTAACGTTCACTGTCTGCCCGGCTGCTGCTATGCCACTGCTGGCCAAGGTGACAATGCCACCGGCAACCAGGTCTACCTGGCCGCTGGCGGCGATACTGGTGACCGTGACATCATTTAACTCGCCCAGGTTCACAATGGCGCCAGTGACACTGAGGATTTCATTGACTGCAAGATCGATCTCGTCCGCCGCGCCGATATTGCCGACACCGATCGTCAGGGTAAGCTGGTCAGCGGTGATCCGGGTGGTATCGACTGCGTCATCGATCAGGTTGGCGGCGGTGATAGACACATCACCCAGGCCGGATGCGGTCACCGTCGTAACGGCCACATCCTGGGCCCCGGCATTGATAGTGACATCATCCGTATTGCCACCTCCGTTCGCTACGACATTGATCGCGCTCACCGCTCCGCCGGACGAAGTAAGAGAAATTGCGCCGGCTGCGGCAACCACGTTATTGTAAGTCAAGCCACCGGTCGCATCGGACACGATAGTGATGGTGCCTGTGCCACCAGTGGTTACAGCGTTGAGCGTGGTCGCATCAACCGTGGAATTACCGCCAGAACCATCGAGTATAATGGTGTTGGCAGCTTGCAAGGTCACGGTGCTGCCCGAGATCGCATCGGAATCGGCACCATTATCGATGATGCTGCCGCCGTTATTCGTGGTCAGCGTCACGTTGGCGGCTCCGGCATTCGCGTTAACCGACACAGCCGTGATCGTTCCGGCCGCGGTAACCGTAATGTGCGCATCGGCTACATCCGTCGTCACCGAAGTCAGTATAATTGCATCCTGCTCACTGATATTAATAATACCGCCGATCGCCGTTGCATCGATACTGACGACGTTCGTTTCTAATGCGTCGCCGGCCGTACCGACCGAGCCGCTGTCTGCGACCAAAGTCAGAACACTGCCCGAAACATCAACCGCTCCGTCAGCATCGGCATCGGTAATATTGCCGTTCAAGGCCGTCAATGCCACAGTGTTTCCATTGGCATCGATGTTACCAACCGGCATCGTGTTAACATCTTTGATGGCGATTGAGGCGCCTACTCCCGGATTGTTAATGCCAGCTTCAGCATTCAAGCGCGTCGTCGCATCGACGGTCAGACCGCCGATCGTATTGTTGGCGGTCAATGAGATAACACCACCACCGATATCCTGCGTGTTGTCGTTATCACCGGCGATATTCCCAGTGTTGTCTAAGGTCTGTCCCGCCGTGACCAGCACCGTGCCGGTCGTTTTCACCGCAAAGTCGTTCAGCGTGATATTTTCACCCGCAAGGGTGATTGAACCAGACCCCGTGCGGACCTTTTCTGTCCCCGATCCACCAACGGCATCGAAAGTCAGATCGCCGGCCCCCGAGGAATCCTGGTCGGCCGTAATTCTAATGGTGCCCACCCCGGAAGTAATGACATTACCGGTATTGATCGAGATGTTGTTAGTCGCCTCGATCACGATATCGCCGCCACCAGAGGTAACGTCCGCGTTGACCGAAACATCCACAGGAGGGTCGATCGTAACGTTGCCGACTCCGGTCGCTGTGACACCGGCACCACCAGCATCAATGTCGAGGTTATAGTTGTCTTGACGATAACGGATTGCCTCACCACTAACGTTGTTGGTCAATCCCATGATGTCGACATGAGTACGGCCACCAGTCGTGTAGGACGTCGGATCAGTGGGATTGTTATCAATGTAGATGCCGCCCGAGGTCGTCAAGCCGCCGTTGGCACTGACCGTCGCCGTAATGACCTGCGCGTCGATCTCCAACGGTGCGGCACTGGTGCCAATACCGCCGGCGCCGAAGGTAGCCGTAGTGCCCGAACCGGTCGTCAGGGTAACGCTGTAAGCGTCCTGAATCGTAACGGGGCCGGCAAAATTGTCCACGATGTTGCTCGCCGCATTGATCGAAACAACGTTGCGAATCGTGTCGGAAGCGTTGACGCTGATCAGGTTGTTGAACTGAACGCGCCCACCATACTCAGCACCCAGACCAGTATCGCCAACCGAAATAAATTCGCCGGCTTCAGCCACCTGTGCAGTTGTCCCGTCCGTCGCGACATACAGACCGCTTGCACTATTACCGCTCTGACCCTGGCCATTGCTGTTCCAATCAACATATACCGTGTTCAGTATCACATCGCCAGTTACCGCGTCGGCACCAGCGTACGGCAAACTCGTTGCCGGATTGACGCCGATATACGCGCTGCCATGGACCTTCAGATAGGTATTACTCTGCATAATAAAGTCGTCAGCCGCCCGGATAATCAGGTTGCCATCTTCACCCGGATTAGTACCTTCATTGACTTCAATGAAACCACCAGACTGGACGACGACGTCGTACCCGGCACCCGGTGCCAGCTCAAGGGTGCCAGAACCTGTCGTTCCAGAAGAGCTGATGATGATGTGGCTCGTCGAGCCTTGCAGTTTTACCGCCCTGGCAGCCCGCACCGTCACGTCGCCGTCGATGATAACCCTACCAGCCAGCGACAATGAACCAGTCGCCGCATCGCCGGCAAGATTGTAGGCATCGATATTGGCATCGGACTTGACATCGACAAGGCGGTAATTGACCCCCGTCATAGCCACCAAAGCATCCGGCAGCGCTTCAATAAGCACATCACCGCCATCGGCAACGATATTCACGTCATCACCTGCCGCGTTGCCAACGGTGATTGACCGTGTATCGCCAGCGTCAGCATCGGTAATGCGAATGCGAATCGCCACATTGCCGGTCGGTTCGTCTTCAGCAAACAAGGCAGTCGCCACATCGGCATCCACATTATTAACCGACTGGATATTCGTCGCTGAACCATCATCGCCGATCGTGATGTTGCCATTCGCCACGGCCACGTCGATCAGCCCGGCACGGACACCGTCATCAGTTGTGTCGTTGGCTATTACATCATCGCGAATCGCCAAGTTGCCGTCCAGAACCGTAATCGTTGCATTGCCGTCGGCAACATACAAGGCGTTAACATCCAAATCGTTGGTTTCAACATCCTCAAGAATCAGACCGTTAGTCTCAGTCAAGATCAGGCTGTGGCTGGCTCCGTAGATATGGATGTCCGCGCGATCAACACTAGTCACGACCGTTTCGGACGCGTTCGACTTGAGGATCAGCGTCTTAGCCGTCACGCCGAGGGTGCCCCCGGCAATGACGTCACCGGCTGCCGCCTCGAGCTTAACAGTGCTGGTCGCCCCGAGGTTAAAATCGTCGGTCGCAGTAGCACCACCACCATCCGGCACTGTGACGTTGCCAGCCGTCGCTATCAGGGCAATGTTATCGCTGTTATCAAGCCCACCCACCGTGCTCAATGTGACGCCATTGGAGTTACGGATCCACGCCGAACCGGTCGCGCCCATATCTGGAGTCACCGCTGTCACGGTCAAGATGCCGCCAAGCGTATTGTCGATTGCTATTTCCGAACCGAGTACCAAGTTAAAGTTGCCAACAGTCGGGTTTGTCGTAATTGCGGTCAGGTTGGTCACCGCCGTTTCAAGGGGATTACCCGCATAGCCGGTATCCGCAGGGTCGTCGATGACGTCGTCGCCATGCACCTGGCCGATCAACAGGTCGGCCTGGGCATTCAAAGTCAGCGCTGTGACGTTATTTGTCGCGCCATTGACGTCGACAATCTCACCGCCAGCTGCCGTGGCTTGTAGATAAACCGTACCGGCCGAGCCGCCAAGGACTTGCCCTAACTGGATATCGCCCGTAGTGGCGATCACCTCCACGTTGTTGGCTGCGGCTGCGTCGCCGTCAAGCACGCCGGTGCCACCGGAACCATTAAAGGTCACGTTGGTGCCCTGGATGGAGATGGTTACGTCAGCTGCAGCCGCAGCCGTGGCACGACCGTTATTCACTCCGAAGAAGGCAAAATCGCCACCAGACCCGACATCGTTGGCCCCGTTAGCGTCCTGGTCGGCCAGGATGGTGTTGTCGATGGTGACGCTGCCGGAGCCGGTGATCATCACGCCGCCGGTAACGGTGATCGCGTCAGTGGAAGGCACGGCGACCGTGCCGCCTTCGATACGCAAATCCTCGATATAGCTGTCGCCGAGGTTCTGGTTGGTATTCGCATCGGCATTAGTTAACGTACCCAAGGTCACCGTGGCGTTGCTACTACCACGCGCATCCAGGAACAGTGAATACCCGGCATCCGTTGCCGTCACCGTGTTCGGCGCCAGGTTGATCACCGTCGCCGCGTTATCACCTCCACGCTCTGTATCGAGCAATGCGCTGGCAGTCAAAACTATGTCTGCCGCGTTGCTGAAGTCAATGCCACCGGTGCCATCACCTGCGTCCGTATAAATTTCAGCGACGCCTGCAGCCCAAGCCCCGACGCCGTCAGTACCAGAGTCATGCAGGAACAGGATGCCGTTATTGACACTGCCACGCGTATCAACGACCAGCGCGTCAAGGGGGGTCGTGATGCCCAGATCGCCAACGTGAACATTACCGGCGCTGGTGCTCTGCGCCGCCGCACCGTTGTGGCCGGAAGTGGTCAAGGTAAGAGTGGCAGAACCATCGGTGATGGTGTTTCTGATATCGATCGCGCCGGAAACGATGGTGCTATCGGAACGATTGGTATCCATAGTAAGTGCGGTCGCCGGCAGGGTCACATTTCCGGTGATCGTGATAGTCACAACTTCCTGATTACCAGCAATTCCATCCACCTCAATCACCGAGGTGGCATTGGCGAAGGTCAGGGTGCCATCAGCGCCGGTGTCGGCATTGGCCATATTGATGTTAATAGAATCCAGGTACTGGCCGCCGCCTATGGTGACATTGCCCATATTGACAACGTTACCGGCACGGTCGACATCTCCGCCATCTGCGTCATCATGCGAGGTATTGATAACGAGATCCCAGTTTGCGGCATCCGGGATGATATTGGAACCACCGAAATTAATATCACCGGAGTTAACATTGTCCGTCGTGGAACTGGTGTTGATCGTCACATCATTGGACACGATCACATTCCCGCCACCCGTGATATTCAAGGCAGAGGCGGTTGCAGTGCCGTTGTCGGAAAGCTGGATGTTCTGATGCAAGGTCACCGTACCCGGTGCGCTTGCATCGGTGGTGTCGCTGGTATTGATATCCAGGGTATTGATGTAGCCCGTAGCCCCGGTGTTGTCAAAGGTACCCAACTGGACACTGCCGCCGGTAACCGTGGCACTGGACAACAGATCGAGATCGATATTGGTGCCGTCGGCGTAGACCGTGGCATTCGACAGGTCGATCTGGCCGCCCGTCGCCGTTTGCGCTGTATCAATGGTCACATCGGCGCCTACTTCGACTCGACCGCTCAACTGCACGCCGAAGCTCGCCGTGCTGCCGTCAGCATCTTCGGTGCTGATGTTGTTGTCCAGGCTGATCTCGCCCGCCCCCTCGGTCGTCGCCGAGAAGCGCGCCAGATACTGGCCGCCGCCGGTGCTGTTGACCGGGCCGAAGACGATGTTGCCGCCCGTGCCGGCACCCGTGGCATTCAGAATAAGCGTCTGGTCGATGGCATCGGAGGAAATATTGCCGGTTGCACCAAGATTGATGTCGCCGCCGTTGTTGGCCGCGCCCTGCTCGGTGTCGATGGTTACCGAAGCGGCGGAAACAATCACATTGCCGTTGCCGGTGAAGGTCACATTACCCGTAACACCCACGCCGTCGTAGTCGGTGGAAATATTGCCGTGCAGCGTGATGCTGCCAGCGGTTGCCCCTGCGCTGCTGGTGTCAACATTCAACTGATTGACGAACTTGCCTGCGCCAGAATTGTCAGTAAACACGCCAAGATCGACCAAACCGCCATTAAAGACACCACCCACGCTGGCATCCAGGGTGAGGTCGTCGGTCAGGGTGGTGGCATAAACCGTAGCGCCGGAGAGATCAATCTTGCCGGCCGCTTCGCCATCGCCGATTTCGGTGGTGATGGTGCGGCTGCCGTTGATTTCCACGTTACCCGTGAGGGTGACGCCATCGGCTGCTGCATCCCGGCCGTCGGTGGTGATGTCGTAATCCAGGTTGATCTTGCCGGTGCCATTGGTGATGGCGGTGAAGGCATCCAGGTATTGACGACCATCGACGGTGACCGTGCCAAAGCTGATCGTGCCGCCATTGACCAAACCACTGGCATCCAGGGTCAGGGTCTGATCGAGCGCATCGCTCGAAATGACGCTCGCACCCAGATTGATAGCGCCGCCAACCGCGTCGCCACCCTGTTCGGTGTCAATGGTGATGCTCGCCGCCGATACCACGATATCGCCGCCACCGCTGACCGTAACGCTGCCTGCGTTGGCTCCATCGTAATCGGTGCTGATATTGCCGTTCAGGGTCAACGTCCCGGCTGTAACTGTGTCGGTCAGGTCGAGCACGACAGCGTTCACGTTTTTGTAGACCACCCCAGCACCATCGGCGTCAGCAATCACCCCGAGAGCGATACTACCTGCGACAGTGCCAACGCTGTCGGTCGTGGTGATGCTCAGATCCCAGGGGCCACTGGCGTTGGAGGTGATCGTTGCGGGGCTGCTGTCAAAAGCTCCACCATCGGTGTTGATCGACGTGTTTTGGGTCAGCACTACGGTCGAGCCGAAAAAGACCGCGCCGTTGGCTGCCGAGCCGCCGTTGATGGAGGTATTGATGTCACCAAACAGGGTGATAATGCCCTGATCGGTGGTCACGCTCAGGCCGCCCAGAGCCTGGGTATCGCCGATCCGACCGAGGCGCACATTGCCGTCGGTAGAGGAAGTGGCATCAATCACCAGAGTTTCATCGCCGGTTGCCGTGCCGTTAATGGTGGCACTGAGCGAATCCGTCGCATCGGTGAAGTAGACCGAGCCGGCAGTGCCTGCGGCATCGACATCGGTGTCGATGCTGACCGTTTCAGCCGCCGCGATCACAAAGGTCTTGACCTTGGCAAAATCTACATGGCCGCCGTTGGTGTTGATGGTTACCGTGGCGTCGTTGTTATCGCCGCCGTCATCATTAAAGGTCAGGGTGCCGTTGGAGGCATTGCCCGCCGTATCAATCACCAGGCTGGTCAGACGCACCGTTGCCCCAACATCGCCCAGGTCAATCGCGCCTGCTGTCGTGGAAGCGGCATTGCCGCCGGTTTCCAGGGTCAGGGTTTGCGCGCCGTTAATGTCAGCCTTGCTCAAGTCAATCTTGCCGGAGGCCTGGGCCACATCGCCGGGGTTGGTATCCATGCGCAAATCCGCGCCCAAAGAAACGGTGCCGACCATTTCGATGCCGGTGCCGGCCGTGCTGTTGACCAGCACGTTGTTGCCCAGGTTGATGACACCATCGGTAGCGGCATCGGTGTCAACGATAATCGCGCTCAGATAGTTGTTATCTCCCGCGTTGTTGTCCACCAGACCCAGGGTTACCGCACCGCCGGTTTCGCCGGCATTGGAGTTGCCGGTATTGATAGTCAGGGTGTAGCCCGCCGCGTCGGCGTAAACATTGGAAGCGCCAAGGTTGACCGCGCCGCCGGCCACGCCGTCGGTGTTGCTGTCCTCGGTATCGATGGTCAAGGTCGACGAAACAATCACATCACCGCCGCCCGTAACCGTGAAGCTCGAAGCCCCGGCCACGCCGTCGTCGTCGAGGCTGATGCTGCCGTTCAAAGTCACCGAACCGTCGGTGGTTCCGCCGTTGGTGTTGACGATCACGTTATTCAGGAAGGCCGTAGCCCCGGTCATCGCCGGCAGGCTGACATTGCCGCCCGTCGTGCCCGCGCTGGCATCTATGGTCAGATCGGCGCCGGCTACGGAACCGGTGATCGCGGTCAGGCTGTCGAGGTCAACATTGCCGCCGGTTGCCGCGTTGACATCGGTATCGATGGTGCGCAGCGCCCCAGCGGTGACAACCATGACGCCCGTGCCAGTGCTGGAAACATGACCACCATCAGTGAGGATATTGCCGCCAAGGTTAATTAAACTCGCTGCACTTGTAGTGAAAGTGACGTTATTGCCGTCATCGCTGGCGCTTGCCCCAAGCGTGCTCAGGTTGTCGCTCAAGGTCAAATCGGCGCCGCCGTCGAGGATGAAGTCAATGTTGGAGCTGAAGGTTAAGCTACTGCCGGTGTTGTCATTGAAGTCCATGTTGCCGGTCTGACCGGTACGACCGAAGGTAATGGACGCAAAGTTGTCGCTGATGAAGGCGAGGGAGGCATCGGACATACCCAAACCGCCCGCAGCGGCATTGGTACCGGCATTGATCGCGGTTCCGACCACGGTGCCGCGGATGGTCAAGGCGCCGGTGGAATTGAGCGCAGCGCCCAGCACCACGTCGGCATCGGCGTTAAAGGTGATTGCCTGATCATCTGCATCCAGGCCCTGGATGTTGATGGCCGTGCCCGTAACACTGGCGTCATCGGCGGAGATAGTCACAGCCGCGACATTAGAGTCAATGTTGTCGGCAGCAGTGAAAGTTTCGACTGCGGTAACGCTACCGATGGTCATGCCGGTGACTTGGTGGGTACCACCCGTGTTGTTGCTGAAGTTGACATCCTGTGCATCGGTCACGATGACCAGACCCAGACGATTAGTGCCGCCGAGCAGGCCGGTGACGGTGATGTCGCTGGTGGCGGAACCGAGCAGAGTCAGGGTTTCGTAGGTTGCCGCGCCTTCGGCGTCAACCGCCTCAATGCTAATGTTGCCGCCCGCAATGTCATCCACATCCAGGGTGATGTTCTCCAGCAGAGTCACATCGGAACCGTTCTGGAAGGTAATGCCCGCGTCGGCGGTAATGTTCGCACCAAGCTGGAAGCTGTTGTCGAAGTTGTCAATGGTGACCGAGCCATCGACGTCGAAGGTGGCGCCCAACGGAATGGAAAGGTCGCTGGCCGCGCCGTTGCCGGTGATGACAACGTTACCGCCGGTGGTGGTGGTGACGGTGGCGTCGGCAGCAAAGTTGACGTCGGTGGCATTAACCACCAGCACGTCGCCTGCCCCGCCGTTATCGAGGTTGATCGGGTCGTTGAAGTTGACGGTTGCGGGTTCAAGGGTTCCGCCGATGGTGATGGTATTGCCGGTAACCGCGCCGTGAATGGTGACAATCCCGACACTGTCCAGGATGAGGTCACCGAAGCGGACGTCGCCGGCCGAGCCGTTGATAACGTTTGCGCCATCGGTGCCGAGCGTTACATCACCACTCGTCAAGCCGGTTTCAATGCGCAGCGATTCATTGCCGCCGCCGTTGCCCTGGATGTTGCCGGTAATGCTTACAGCGCCGCCAGTCGCAGCATTGGCAGAATCCGAATTGATGCTGAAGCTGACACCATCAGCCAGGATCAGGTTGCCATTGATCGTGATATTGCCATCATCGGTCATGAAAGCCGAGCTGTTGTTGATCGTCAGGCCCGATCCGGTATTCACCGTGATGCGGCCCGTCTGGTCAGCGGCAACAAATACCTGGTTGATATCGTCCGTAACCTGCACTGCGGCGCTGTCAGCCTGAATGGTCAGGCTGTTAGCATTGCTCACGATACCCGTCCCGGCTTCACCTGTGACGTTGCCGTTGGCGGTTGCCGTCGCGCCGTTGATATAGACGATGCCGGTCTGATTACTGCCTCCGGCATCGGCTTGGGTAGCGTCCCAGCCAATCTGCAGGGCGATCGTGTTGTTAAACATCGCGACCGCCGCATCGGACATGTTGGCGGTGCCGGTCGCTTCATCGTTACCCACGCTCAAAGTGGTGGCAGCAGTTGCGCCACGCAGGGCGAATATCTGGGTGCCACCTGTGGAAAGCACAGTACCCGCACCAGAATTAGCGATGCTGTTGGACTGGAAGTAGGAACTGACGTTGTTAATGTCGATAGTGACAGCGGCATCCACGTCAATCGAGGTATTGCCCACCACGTAAAGGCCAGCCGCGTCGACAGCCGCACCGATGGTGACCACACCGCCGTCGATGGTCAGCAGGCCGATCAGGTCTGCCGCGCCGATGGAGGCGTTGATATCCACCGCGCCGGTACCGGCGTCGAGGGTCAGGGACTCGCCGTTGTTGTCTTCAATCTGGATGCCGATGGTAATCCCGGCATCCGCTGTGCCGTCGGTGCGCAGGGTCACGGTGCCGCCGGCGTTGTTCAATTCCATGGTGTCATCGCCGCCGCCGGAAGTCAGGGTGATCGAGCCTGCGGCGGTGGTGCCGCCCGTGGTGGTGTCGATGCCGCTACCGTTGAAGACGATGTCATGACCTGCCGGATCAAGGTCGCTGGAGTCGGCGTTGAGGTCAACCGCGCCGCCGCCGGTGGTGATCGCGGAAAGGGTAATCGTTTCGCCGTCCACGGTCAGATTGCCGGTGGTCAGAGTGACCGTTCCGGGCAGGGTGACGTTGCCATCACCTGCGACCAGGTTTCCATCGGCATCGAAGGTCAGGTTTTTCGCGTTGGCAGTGATGGTACTACTGGTGTTGAACAGGATGTCGCCGGCGGCGCCATTCGCATCGTCGGTGTCGATCACGAAAGCTGCGCCCTCGTTAGCGGCAACGTTGATCGTCCCGGTAACCCCCTGGAAGTTGACATTGCCGTTCCAGGTCAGGATATCGCCGTTCCAGGTGACCGTACCGGTGGCATCCACATCAACCGCGCCCAAGCGGGTGTTGGCGCCAAAATCGCTGTTTACAATCAGGGTGCCGGCGCCAGCCCGAATGTTCAGGCCTTGAGTGCCGGCGGCGGTTGCGTCGAGGTCGTCACCTGCGGCATTGCCGATGGTTATCGCGCCGTCGGTGCCGGTGGCATCGTCGGAATCCAGCGTGACCGTGGCAGTCAGGTCAATATTGGCGCTGTTGAGGGTAATCGCGCCACCATTGTCTGCGGCATCGCCGTCGGTGGAATCAAGGTTGCCGTTGAGGATGATCTGCGTAACAGCAGAGTTGGAGCCAACCACGATACCCGTCGCGCCGTTGGTATCAACGGCCTGCAAGGTCACGATCGCCGCATCGGTGATGTCCAGCTTGCTCAAGGCGGCGGTGGTGCCAACCGCAGCGTTAAAGGTGACGTTATCACCGGTTGTGGTGATGGTCAACGCCCGCGAGGTGCCATCGGAATTGACTGCGGCACTGAAATCGAGATTACCGGCCTGGCCACCGCCATCGTCGGTCGTATTGATGGTGACATCGGCCCCGAGAGTAACCGCGCCGTTGATGTCCACGTCGCCGTCTACTCCGGCCCCATCTTCACCAGTGAAGATGGAACCGTTGAGGTTGATCGTTGCGCCGGTGATGGCCACCAGGTTGATGCGGTCGGCAGCCGCGTCGGTACCGATGGTGCCGACGGTGACGGTGCCCGCGCCCGCGTTAAGGGTCAAATCCCAGCCAGCGCCTGCGGTATCGCCGGTGATGGCGTCAAGGTCAATCGCGCCACCGCCATCAGTCGTATTGATGATCAGGTCAGCCTTGATTGTAGCCGTGCCGTTGATGGTGACCAAGCCGTTATCCGCACCATCATCGCTAGTAGTGATATTGCCGCGCAGCGTAACGCCGCCGTTGCCGGTGATAATGACATCGTTGATACCCCCTGCAACGCCCGTGCCGATCTGGCCAACATCGACTGTGCCAGCTCCAGCGTTCAATGTGACATCCTCGTCAGTGGTGCCGTCAATGCCGGCCAGAGCGTTGATCGCGCCGCCGTTGGAAATAACGATGAGGTTGGCGCTATTACCCAGCGAGACGGTGGCGGTATTGAAGTTGATGGTATCGGCGGAGCTGGTGAAGGTAACCGGTGCGCCCCCACCCAGCACGTCAATGTTCAGTCCAGCCGCAGCCATCCAGGTCTGGGTGTCGTTGGTGTTGTAGGTGACGCCATTGAGGTTCAGGTCGGCGGTTGCGGCGTTACCGATGCGGGTTACGCCCGTAACACCGGCCTGAGTCGTTACCGTATCGCCCGCGCCGATGTTGGCCAGGTCAATGGTGCCGGTTCCCCCGGCCTGGTTAATGTCCAGAGTAGCAAGCGCGGCAGTGCCGCCGATTGCGCCGGTGACAGTCACGGCACCAGTACCGGAAGAGATATCCAGATCAAACGCGCCATTGATGGTGCTGCCGAAGGTCACGATACCGCCGGTATTGCCGGTGGTAGTAACCGAGGTCGCACCGCCGAGCACGACGGCATCCTGGAACTGCGCGGAACCGCCGTTGCCGGCAGTAGCACCCGTGCCGCCCACTGTGGAGTAGGCGCCATTCAAGGTGATCGTGCCGCCATTGGTATTCAGGTTGATAGTGCCGGCATTGCCGCCTACCTCAGCATTATCAGTGTCATTTCCACCATCGGTAGTGATGGCTGCCACGGAGATGGTACCGGCGCCCGCTGCGACCGTAATACCCACGTTGCCGCCCGCGCCGCCATTTTGAACGCCCACATTTACGTCTGCGCCCTGGGCGCTGATGGTGCCGCTGACCGCAACGTCACCGCTATTGCTCTGCAAGGTGACGTTGCCCGCCGCACCGTTGACCGCAGTAGCCGCAGTGCTGCCGCCGTCGGTGGTGACGCTGGTCATCGTGATGGTGCCGGAGTTGCCGCCGGTGCCGATGCTGACACTGGCGCCGGCCTGGTTAGCCGCACCGCCGCTGGTATTCAGCGCACCGGTGAAGGTGGTATAGCCGGTGCCGGCGTTGTGGGTGAAGCCATAGGCGGTGAAGGCCACGGCGTCGAAGTTGGTCGCGCTAACGACGGTCACTGCGCCGAGCGGGTTGCTGTTGCCGCCCACCACGCCGTTGAAGTCAATACTGCCCGTGCCGGCCGTCAGACCGAGGGTATCGATATAGTCGGCGGTGGCTTCGACGGTGCCGTTGAAGACGATATTACCGGCGGTTGTCCCGCTGGTAATCACCGTGGCACCATTGATGATCAGATTGTCGTCTATGGTGATCAAACCGCCTGCACCTGGGGTGCCGTTGGCGCCGGCCGCAGAGGTGATCGTCGTCGCGGCGTTCAGGGTGATACCGTTATCCGCAGTCACGCTGATTGCACCGCCCGCTGCGCCGTTGCCGGCGCCCGCACCCGCACCGCCCGTGGCAGTAAGGCCGCCGACGGTCATGGTGCCCGTAGCGACATTGATGTCAATGTCGCCTGCCACGCCACCGGCAGCAGCCGTATGTCCGGCGCCGCCGGCGGTAGTGATGCTGGTAATGGTCGAGTTGCCGACCGCATCAATGCGCACGCCGCCGGTTTGGGTCACGGCACTGATGGTGGCCGCGCCGCCCTTGGTACCGCCGATGCCGCCACCGCCCGTGCTGCTGCCAGCGGCTGCCGATATAACGCCCAAGGCTACGGTGCCTTCGGCGTCTACAAAGATCGTACCGGCATTGCCGCCCGCACCCGCGCCGTTGTCCACGCCATTGGCGGTGATGGCCAGTGTGCCGGTGATGTCGCCACCGATGTCAATAGTGACATTCCCGGCGCTGGAACCTGCCGCGCCGGCGAGGTTGCTGTTGATTTCGCCGCCAGCGGTAGTGATATCATTCACTGCCACCAGTTCGATGGCGCCGCCAACCGAGGTGATGTCGAATGCACCCATAATGATATTGCCGTTGGTCGCGGCAGCATTCACGTTGTCCGTAGCGGCAAGGCGTATGCCGTCGCCCGCCTCGCTGGCCGATGTGTCGCCTGCGAGAACGATGTCGCCGGCAGCCACTTCAAGAGAAATCTGCTGAGACGATGCGTCATCAGTATCTGTGACGAGCGAAAAGCTGGTATCGCCATCCACGCTGCCGGGGAAACGGATGTAAACATTGCCGGTGGCGTCGTCGCCGGCCGTGGTAACGGACAGAGCAGTGCCATTGTTAGTATCGGCACCCGAGGCGGTACCCGTGGTCACGCTCACCGGGGTCAGTGCGGCGCCGATGCCGCCGGTTGTCGCTTCGTTGGCAGTCAGGGTGATATCACCGGCGTTGGCGACTGTAGCACCACCGCCATCGTTGCTCATCGTGGCGTTGCCGGCCGTGATGACCACTTGAGTCGTCTTGCCGATGCTGTCTGCGGTTATGCTGACATTGCCTGCCTGGGCGGTGCCGCCATTGACTGCGGTGTCGTCAGCCGATGCAGAGCCACTGGTGAGCGTCAGGCCATCAACCGTGCCGCCGGAGGTAATCGAGATGTTCCCGGCGGTGCCGTTAACATCAATCTGCCCGCCAAGAACCGCGTTACCCGTCGTAATACTGCCGCCGCCGGAAACGTTGCCGACAACGTTATTGATGGTGATGCCGCCGGAGGTGGGATCTGCCCCTGCAGAAGTCGCAATGCCGGTGCTGATCGTACCGGCGATGGTCACATTGCCGCCGACGCCGCCATTGCCGCCGATGGTTATAGCACCGCTGGTTATCCCAGCCGCGGTGGTCAGGATATTGCCGGCGGTGACGCCGACATTACCACCATTCGCATCCAGAGCCCAGGTGCCGGCAGTATAGGTGTCGGTCGTACCATCAATGGAGATGTTGCCGTTGACGCCGGCCTTGAGCATAAGATTGACGTTGCGGGTTTCGGTGATCACCGTACTGGCATTGGTGCTGATATTGGCCGCGCCAGAAGTGGTGACCGTCACGTCAGTGGTGTTTACCGCATCCGTAACAGCAACCGTGCCGATCAGCACATTGGCAGTAGAGGCGATATCAATATCACCATCGTTGGCGCCTGCGGCGCCGATCGAAGTAAGGTTGATCGCGCTGCCGCTGCCCAGCACCACGTTGATGGCGGTGCCGTTGCCGACGCTTTGGCCGGTCAGACTGATGCCGGTGCCACTGGTGGCGGTGGCGGTGACAATGCCGGTGGTGCCGGTCAGATCGCCTACGCCATCAGTATCAGCATCGGCGTTAATGGTTACGGTGCTACCGGTGATGTTCTTGTCACTGAAGCCGACACCGTCACCGCCTCGCAGCACAACGGTGTTGCCCGTGCCATTCAAAGCGCCGACATTGCCAACGCCGCCCTGAGCGCTGATAATGCCGCCGATCGTGAGGACACCATTATTGGAATCGTCAAGATCGACATCCACCGCCACGGTACCGGCATTGCCGCCGGTGCCGGTGGGGCTGGCACCGCCATTAGTGGTGATGGCGAGCGTTGTGATGCTGGCATTCGCGCTGGTTACCGCGCCGGCACCGCCGGCGCCGCCCGTACCTGCGTTGGCCGCCGCGCCGCCAACGGCGTTAATAGCGCCCAAGGCAGTGAAGGTGCCGTTGATGTTGACGGTAACGCTGCCGGCATTGCCGCCAGCGAAGTCTCCAGGCCCGGTACCAGCGCCGCCGTTGGCGGTTATCGCGCCGGTCACATTGAGGGCGCCGGTGGAGGTGATGGAGACATTGCCGCCATTGGCACCGATCGCGCCTACGGCACCATCAGCCCCCGTAGTGGTGATGGCAGCCGTCGCGACATCGGTACCCGTGAGGGTGACGCCGCCGCTCAAAGCCTGAGCTCCGCCCACGGCGTCGGTGATGGAGATATCGCCGCCAACGCCGGTATTGATGGTGAGGGAACGCGCATTAGCTACTGCGTCAGCATTGATGGTGCTGGCAAAAGTCACGTCCTGTGTCGCCAAGCCGCCGGTCAGTATCGTCGCGTTGGCACCAACAGTCACCGTGCTGGTGAAACTCAAACCGTCGGTGACATGATAGTTAGTCCCCTTCAAGGTCGTCGCGGCCGGAAGGGAAAGAACCCCCGATCCGGTTTCAAGACCCGAGGTCGCAACAATACCGATATTGCCAAGGATTATTGAACCGGCGGATACGATGGTCAGGTCATCAAGGGTATCTGCAACCCCACCGGTGGCGCCGATTGCGGCGGCCGTCGAGGTGCCCGAGTTGAAGGCAAGCGTGACGACTCCCGTTCCGGCAGTAACCGAGAGGGTATCGACGCCCGCGTTGCCGCCGAGGTCATCGGTGATAACGACCGCCGCGCCGGCGCCAACTGCCGTGGTAATGAGGGTTCTGGCACCGTTAACCGTCACATCCCCGTTGAGCGTAATCACTCCACTTTCGGTGGACAGATCTTGATTGAGCACAACGCCAGTGGCGCCATCAAGCGTGACCGCATTGGCAAAGGTCGAGGCGTTAGTGGCCACCGATACCGTGCCGCTGACATCAACCGTCACCGTACCGAGAATGGTATCGCTGTTGGCCGCAGTAATCTGATCAACTGTCGCAGAACCACCGACAAGCGTGAGGTTATTGGCGGTGATGTTGCCGAGTTCGGCATCAGTAATATGCAGGTTACCCACCGTCGCGCCCAGGCCGATCGAGCCGTTATCGGAAACGGTAATGGTCGTGTTGCCGGCGTCCGATGCCAGCGCCCCCGTCCCGGTAAGAATCAGATCGTTAGCGGTAATGCTCAAGGTACCGCCGTTCGTGTCGATGGACACGGCGTTGGCAACCGTCAGGTCACCGGTTCCGTTGCCATCGCTGTCGGAGTTAATCGTGATCAAATCATTGGTTGTCGAGACGTTGGCATTGATCGTTACACCGGCAGCCGCATTGACAACGATGCCCGTTGCATCATCAACAGCGATCGTTCCCGAGTTCGTGAAGGTGTTCGATGAAGAAACGGTGAAACCCGTCAGTGGCGTCGATCCACCGATCGCGGCGGTTACCGAAACGTCGCCTGTGCCAGCATCGAGCGTCAACGTCTGCGCACCGTTGACAGTCTCATCAATGGTGATGTTCTGGTCGGTTGTGAGGGCATTGGTACGGATCGTGACGTTTCCAGCCAACAGGACCGGCCCGTTGAAGTCGACTATACCAGCAGTTCCGGCCGCGCCAGCGTTGGTCGTGTCAATACTCCCGCCCAGGGCAATATTTCCCGTCGTGGAATTCAGCGTAACCGAACCCCCGGTGTCACCGCCGCCAAGGCCACTGGCCGTCTGGATCGCGCCGAGACTCTGGCCACCGGTCGTGCTGGTCACGACGACGGCGCCACCAGCGGTCGTCAGGGCGCCAGTTGTAACGCCGGTGTCGGCGCTGAGTGCTATTCCATCAACGTTGGCGGAAGTGATCAGCCCGGTTGCTATCGTTGACGTTCCGGCATTCATGGTCACCAGCCCGGCCGCGGTTATTGCGCCCGTGGTAATGGATGCGTTAGCCGTGGTAATCGAGATATCCGAGGAGCCTGCACCCGTGATCGCGCCGCTGGCAAATTGCCCACTGGCAGGATCCACCGTCAGGTTACCAGCAAGGGTAATGGTACCGTTATTAAAATTGATCGCGTCGGCACTGGAAGTTAAGGTGACGGTTCCAGCATTCGAGAGCGTGAAGCCGTTGTTGTTCGAATCGTAAGTCTGCGTCCCTGCGGTTTTATAGGTCGTGCCAATCAGCGTGACGGTACCGGTAGAGCTGGTGAGTTGTGTGGCGTTGGTCACACCCACATTGCCAGCGTCACCAATGTCGTTGATGCTGATCGCCGAACCGCTGGCGGTAAGACTATTTAGCGCCGTGCCGCCGCCAACAACCCCAGTAAAGGTAACGTTGCCTGTCCCACCAATAACCGACAGGTCAAACGCGCCATCCACAGTTGAACCGAAGGCGATATCGCCGGCGCCCGCGCCCGAAGACACTTCGACCGCACCGGTGAGGGTAAGCGGATTCGTGCCAAAATTAATGCCAGCGCCGACTGAGGTAATATTCGCCGCCAAGCTGACACCGGTTGCCGCATTATCGACGTCGATCGTACCGGCACCGGAACTTACGGTCGTGCCAAAGGCAACGCTGCCCGAGTGGTTGATATCGACGTTGCCGCCACTGGTGGTAATTGAAGCGCCAGCGCCGGTTGCGAAGTTAACACCGTCGGACGTGAAGGAACCACCACCTGTGACCACGAGGGCGCCGAGGCTTACGTTTCCGGTCGCGTTGATATCAACAGCCGCATTATCGGTGAACAGGCCGATCGAACCAGCCGTCGTCGTGATATTGACGCCGTTGATGGTGATCGAGCCACCAGCCGCAAGGTCAGTGTCTATTTGTGAACCAAGAGAAACATTACCACCACCTGCGCTATCAGCATTAGCCGTGATCACAACGCTACCGCCGGCGGTCGTGATACCCGTGCTGGCAGCCATGGTGAAGTCATTGTTAGCCCGAAAAGTAACCGTTTCACCTGGCGTTTGGTTGGTCAGTACCAGCGCCTTATTGATCGTAATGTCATTGGTTGCTTCAAGGACGATATTACCTGTCAGCGCTTCGAGCGCTTCATCGCTAATAGTATAATCAACTGCGCCACCATCGGCAAACAGAATACTGCCGTCGGCCACCTGAGCATCATCTGCACCGACGTCCGCGATAATGATATTTGTGGGATCAAGAAGAATGGTGCCGGATACACCGGAAGAGGCACTTACATCGACCTGACCGGTAAACAGCAGAGAGCCTTTGCCGGAAACTTCGACGAAGCCGCCCTTATCCACGCCGGTGGCGCTGATATTACCGGAAAAGCCGGTGATCTCATCGGCCCAAACAATAACCTTACCGCCATCGCCACTTTCAATGGCATCGGCGCTGATGGTGCCTCTCACCACAGTGCGAGAAGCATTCTGGACATCGGCATTTTTACCCTGAAAGTCACCGCCTATCAGGACGGTACCACCGCCGGTGGCACCGTCGGCGTTGATATTGCCGGACATGGAAACCAGGTCGCCCAATACTGCGACGCTGCCGCCCTTACCGGCGACGCTGGAAGCATCCAGACTGCCGCTGTTGGCGACAATGCCCTCGTCCCCGCCGGTCAGGAAAATCTTGCCATCCCGCTCAACCAGGCCCTGGGCCTCGATGATCCCTTCATTGTTAACCACGGTGGCAGCCAGATCGCCGGCGCCACGGGCGCCCATATAGACCAGGCCGCCGTCGGCCTTGATCAGCCCTTTATTGCTGGCCAGGGCGCCAACCGCGCCCTGATTGATCGCGAAATTGATCAAGCCGTCGCCGACCATATCCATGGTGACCGCGTCACCGGCAACCAGGGCGACCGTACCCATACGGGCGGTGACGATACCTTCGTTGATTACCTCGGGGGCGAGCATCACCACATAACCGCCATCAGCGGCGTTGATCTGGCCCTGGTTGAGGATCGAACCAGCCGAGCCGCCGTTGATGAAGCTGTAGTTGCCGGAGAGAAAGTTGGCATCGGTGATATTAAGGGTAGAAGCCACCAGGCCCTGGACATCCACCTTGGCGGTGGAGCCGAAGATCACCCCGTTGGGGTTGATGAGAAAAACCTGACCATTGGCAGTGAGCGAACCCATGATCAACGAGGCATCGGAGGCGGCAACCCGGTTCAGGGCCACAGCCTGGGCGTTAGGCTGGGCAAAGTTGACCGAGGCGTTCTGACCGATGTTAAAGGTGTTCCAGTTGGCGATCAGTTGCTGGCTCGCCTGGTTCACCGTCATGTTGGCGCCGCTCTGGCTGATGCTGCCCTGGCCTGAGGTGATGTTGCCGCCGGTGGGCAGGGCATTGGCATCAAGGGCATAGGCCTGGCCGCTAAGAGAGGCGGCTAACAGGCCGACAACGGCGCCGACAACCGCGCCCGGTCGCCGCAAGGCAGACATGACCCCGCTGTCGGAGGTCATAATACGCCGACTGGAATTACTTGCTGTCTTCTTGCTTTTGATCCGGCTGCTCATTCTTTTGATTTTTCTCACGGTGTCTCTCCTATTTAAATCGCCCTTACTTCGGTTAGTGAAAGCTGTCTAACGGCTGATCATGCTTACTTTTTTTCTTAGAGTAAATTAGGGACAACCCCTAATTTAAGCATATACCTCAACAAACTCGCTGTATGAATGTGGCTGGGGTACAGCAACACCTTGAACCTTAATGCCCTCAAGATGAAATTCGATGGCTTCCTGAATAAGTTGCATCACTTCTTGCCGTGACTCCCCTACAGCAACGCAGCCCGGAAGATCAGGGACATATGCCCCTAAACTGTCAGTACCTTCCTCGACAACCACCATATAACGCATAAAGAAACCTCCTATAATCCCGCTTGTTTCAATACGCTGTTAAGCGTACCGGGCGGAACATCAACACTTAGTTTTCCTGAGATAGTTACGGTTCCTGCTTTTAAAAAATGATGAAACTGACGATGACTCCCTTTTTGTCGCACTTGCGACCAACCATCGTTCTCAATCAACGCAATAAGATCTTTTACCTTCATCCGCGGAAAGTATATCTGAAATTAAAACTGTTTCATCATCTGCAACCAGAAACGATTGTCGTTATCCCGGTTGTCAGAATCGTTGCCCCTGGAGTCGGCGCCCGCGTTGTCACGGATCTTGCGGGCATAGACAGCGCGCAGCACATAATCCTCAGACTTGGTCAGATTAAAGCCGATACCGGCGCCGTCAATGCTGTAGCTGTTGAGCAGAGCGGTGTTGCCTCCCTGCCAGCCGTACCAGGGCTCGTCATGCAGCTTGAGCACCCGGCCGAAATCGTAGAAGAAGACCAGCTGCGGAATGCCGAACCTGGTACCAAGGGGCATATCCCAGCGCAGCTCCAGATTGACCAGCAGGGCCTCGTCGGCCGCTGCTTCGCCCTGCGGGTAGGCGCGCACCCCGTAAGGGCCGCCCAGGCTGAATTTTTCGGAAGAATCAAGATTGCCCGAGGCAAACTGGCCCTGCAGAGAGGCATAGGTGGAAAACCTTGGGGTTAGATACTGCATCCGGGAAAGGTTGTAGCGGATCTTGCTGAAGCTGCCGTCGGTGCGTTGACCGGGAATCGGCGGTACCCCGCCGGCCCAGGTATCGGCAAGCCGAGCCTGGACATCCTGGATATCGAGATTGCCCATGGACAGGCTCAAGCCCGCGGCATTGACCGCGCCGCCGCCGATGCCGTCACGCCAGTCGCCGTTAAGGCCCGCGTTTACCACATTGACCTGGCGGTCGTTGATAATTACGCTTTTGGATTCGTCCTCCATCTGCTTGTAATCGTAGCCAAGGGTACCGTAGAGATTGGTGCGGCGGGAGCGGATAAAGGGATGAGCAACGTAGGCGCCCAGCACATTGGAAGTGCCTTCGTAGCCAAGGATTTCGAGATCCTTGCCGAGTTCATAGGCCATATTGGCGTAGGAGATGCCGACCTTGGTGCCGTTGGGGCCCACCGGCAGGTTATAACCGACCCGGCCAAGGAGCAGGCCGCTGCCCCCGGTCTGGCCCCTAAGAGAAAGCTGATCGCCGTAGCCGGTCAGATCATTGACATTAAGAGAGGCCCCGGCCCGATAGGTGCCGGTGTAGCGGTTGCCAAAGTTATCCGCGTCAACCGCGCCGGTAATCAGACGGCTCTCCTTGACCTTGAGCAGCAGATCAGCCGCGCCAACGGTCGAACCGGGGGTGAGGGTCGAGCTCACATTTACACCCGGCAGATCGTTGAGCAGCAGCAGGCCGCGTTCGAGTTTGCTGTCTTTGGCGACCGCCTCTTTCTTGAGATTAGCGGCGATGGCCTCAACCTGGGACTTGCGCAGGCGTTTAGCCTCATCCATGTTGATATCGATCTTGTCGATCTTGCCTTCGAGCACCGCCACTTCCAGCTTGCCGTCCTTGATCTCCTGCTTGGGCAGGTAGGCCCTGGCCAGCAGATAGCCCCGGTCGCGGTAGTATTTGCTGATATCGCCGGTGAGCTGGTTGAGCTCGACGAAAGTAAGGGTTTTACCCTCGTAGCCGGCCAGGATTTTGGCCAGCTCCTCCTGAGTGACCACAGTCATGCCGGTGACCATGATCTTGGCCACCTTGACCTTGGTATCCTTGGCGATGGCCAGGCCGGGCCGGGCGGTCTCCTTGACATCGATAGTCGGACTGGTTGCTGGCTTGCTCAGGGCCGGGGCCTTGGTCGAGTCCATGATCGTGCCCGCGTCTGGAGGCGGGGCGGCATGGGCAGCGGAAAGTGAAGCGCCCGTAAGGATTACGGCGCTCAACAGACTTAGACGGCAGGAATAGCGCTTACTCGATTTGTAGGTTTTCATAGGCTGGCTCGACCCTCGATTCTCCCGCACGACACCGCGGTTTTGTTAATAAAATGACACCTACCACACAGTACTACACAGTAGTTGCAAGAGACTATCAATTATCACCAGATGATGTCAACCGTTTTTATGTTTTTTTTTGATTAGCGTTACGATTTTTTTTGTAAATTTTCAGTGCGTTAATAAGGGCAGGATCTCACATTTATCTGACATTTGTTGGTGAGAGGGGGCTAAGGTAGTGATTTGTCGGATTTCGCTTTGCTCTACCCGACCTACGGGCTGACATTTGTTGGTAAGGGGGGGATAGGGTGGTGATTTGTCGGGGGATGGTAGCCCTCACCCGGCCTTCGGCCACCCTCTCCCGGGGGGTGAGGGGATAGATAGTGGACATTGTCGGGTTTGGTTTATCCCCTGTTCCCATACATTCAACATTTGCATGCCTGTTTGTTGAAATTCAGGGTGGGCCTCAGCATATTCTCGTAAGGGACGCCCGGTGTCATTAATCGCGTCCGCGACTTGTTCCGTGATCTGGCTGGTTTCTTTAGGTGACAAATGACAACGATGTGCGCCAAATTCAGCCAGCATTTTTCCGTCAGGCCATCGTTTTGTCCCGTTCATGGTTAAGGCTGTGGAATCTGTCGGGATATAAACGGTCGTAGTCACAATATCAAAAACAGGAGCCAGGGTTCGATGTTCAATGGCCGGAGAATCATAGAGAATTCCGAAATTTTTCAGATGAGCATCCCCGTTACGGACCATACAGTTAAGCACTATCATCTTGAAAAACTTACGCCTGGCGCTAAGCAAGGCCTCGCCTTCAAGAAAAACCGAAAGCCCTTTTGCTAATCGCTCGTATGAGCCAGCATATTTTTTTGCTGAGGGGAAGTCACTTAAAGCACAAAAATCTTCAAAGCCACAATATTCTCCCGTTTCCTTATTCAAGTCAAATCTTTCAACGGCAAGGAATTTTCCGTTATCGGCAAGCTGAATTGTTGGAGTAACAAGCCCTGATTTTTCCGCCGCCTGCATACAAAAAAATTCATTCGCCGCCAGACCGGGAAAATCATCATCCCAAGCTTTAACGATGTGCGTTGAGTCCTTTGCTGAAAGCCGTTTTTGCGCATCAATTGATAACTTGCTGCTCCCTTTATCCTGAACCAGCACTTTCGGTTGCACCCCCGCGACTCCGGAATACATGGCATAACGATCCATGAGGTAAGAGAGCAAATTTTCCGTGCCGTTATAAGTCATGATTTCAGTAAGGTTACAAGGAGGTGGGGATTGAGCGAGGGCTGCCGAGTTTTCTTCTCTGGCATACCTCAACCGTCCTATGGTTGTGCCCCCAACCAGCCCCAACAGGGTTAAATCGTCATACACTGAAAATGCTTTGGAAAATTTCAGCCGCAGCTCTTCCCGTAGCCGCCCTTCGGGAAGATTCATTTCAAAAACCGAATGGATATGAGTGTTATGCGAATTGGCATAAACAGCTTGATCAACCGGCATGATAAGGGATACGGCCATATCGGCGGCAACATGGCTGTCGTATATATAGGTAAAATCGGCAGAGGCAGAAGAGGCAGGATTGCCTCCACGGACAAGCTGCCCGGCTAAATGCCCCCCCACGCTAACCAATAACCGGTTACCACTCATCGCTGTCCTCTCTGAACTTCCGTTTTTGCAACTCATCCAGCCGGGGCGTTGGATCCTGTCGGACAACCTGGAAGGTCAGACCGAGCGAGGTCAATATCCGGAGCAGCTTTGTAAACCCGAGTTCGCTCAACCTTCCCCGTTCCAACTGAGATATCTTGGTGCGCGAAACCCCGCTAACTTTTGACAACTTCTCCTGGGTCCACCGCAGATCTTTGCGCCTTTCCTGTATTTTTTTACCGATGGCGTCCATTTGTTTCCTATTTGGTACAAATATTATTTTGATAATGTATATGTGCCATATAAAAAACAAAAAAGCAAGCTTTATGGACACCATGCAAATCAACATTGTAAATTTAATTGAAGCCGTATGGCTACGGCAGCCCTCACCCGGCCTTCGGCCACCCTCTCCCAGGGGGCGAGGGGGTAGATAGTGGACATTGTCGGGTGATGATTTGTCGGGTTTCGCTTTGCTCTACCCGACCTACGGAACTACAGAACTGACTGACTTCTGGCTACTAATAACTGGTAGGTCGGGTAGAGCAAAGCGAAACCCGACACAACTGACCATGAAAAGCAAATTGACAAGTGATGCTATTCAGTCGTATATACCTAAGCGATAATAGTCGTAGATCGGGTGGTGTGGTGTCGGGTTTCGCTTTGCTCTATCCGACCTACACCTCCGCTCGCTTACCTGTTATCGGCCTCATACCACAGACCCATCAAACTCTTTCACGAGAACTACATGACCAGGGCCAACCTCCTTATTGCCATTGCGATTGCGGTTATTTCCAGCAGCATCTGGGCTTCTGTCAACCAGCCTGGTCAGGAACCCCGCTGGCCCAGCCGCATTCAGGGTTTTTCTTTTTCACCCTTCCGCGCTGAGCAAAGCGCCATAGATCATATCCTGCCCAGCGAGGCAGAGATCGAGGCGGATCTTGCTCTGCTGGCCTCAAAAACCCACGCGGTCAGAACCTATACCCTGGAAGGCTCCCTGGCTGAGATCCCCAGACTGGCCGCAAAACACGGGCTCAACGTAACCCTCGGTGCCTGGCTGAGCAGCGATCTGGAAAGAAACGATCTGGAAATCGAGACCGCGGTCAAGGTCATTCACGCGCATCCCAAAAATATAGTCCGGATCATAGTCGGCAATGAGTCGCTTCTGCGGGGCGACCTGACTCCAGAACAGCTCATCTCCTATATCGACCGGATCCAGCGTGAGGTGATCGGAATCCCGATAAGCACTGCCGAACCCTGGCATATCTGGATGAAGTATCCTGAACTCAGCGACCATGTGGACTTTATCGCCACCCATATGCTGCCCTATTGGGAAGGCGTGGAAATGGCCCAGGCCATTGACTACATTGTCAAGCACATGAATATGCTGCGGCAAAGATTCCCGCTCAAGCAGGTGATAATCGGCGAGGTAGGCTGGCCCAGCAACGGCAGAACCCGTCAACTGGCAGAGGCCTCTCCGGCCAACCAGGCCATCTTTCTCCGCCGTTTTCTGGCCAAGGCCGCACAGGAAAAATACACCTACTATATAATGGAAGCCTTTGACCAGCCCTGGAAACAAGGAAGTGAGGGCTCGGTTGGCGCCTACTGGGGGGTGTACGATGTCAACCGTCTGCCAAAATTCCCCTTTACCGAGCCCATTGTCAGGATTCCGGAATGGCGCCTGCTGGCGGGGATCTCGGCAATAATCGCCATCATCACCTTCGCCTTCCTGCTGATTGACAGCAAGACCCTGCGCACCCGCGGCCGCAGCTTTCTGGCCACCATTGCCTTCGGCGCCGCCACCGGGGCGGTGTGGATCGTCTACACCTATACCAGGCAGTACCTGAACCCAACTACCATCATCATCGGTATTCTCATGGTAATCGGGATGATCGGCGTCGTGGTGGTGCTGCTGGCCGAAGCCCATGAATGGGCGGAAGCAACCTGGCTTTCCAGATGGCGACGACCGTTTGCCCACCAGCACCTGGAAAATGACCAGCTGCCCATGGTCTCCATCCATGTGCCGGCCTACAACGAACCACCCGATATGCTGATCGAAACCCTGAACGCTCTGGCCCAGCTGGATTACCCCCGCTACGAAGTGCTGGTTATCGACAACAACACCTTGGATCCGAAGGTTTGGCAACCGGTGGAAGCCCACTGCCAGAAGCTGGGGCCAAAGTTTCGTTTCTTTCATGTCTCCCCCCTGGCCGGGTTCAAGGCTGGAGCGCTGAACTTCGCCCTAAAAAACACCGCGCCTGAGGCCGAACTGCTGGCGGTTATTGACAGTGATTACATGGTCACCCCGGACTGGCTCAGAGACATGGCCCCTCAATTTGCCACCCCCTCCCTGGCCATTGCCCAGGCGCCTCAGGATTATCGGGACGACGGGGAAAACCTGTTCAAGGCCATGTGTTACGCGGAATACAAGGGATTTTTCTATATCGGAATGCTGACCCGCAATGAACGCAACGCCATCATCCAGCACGGCACCATGACCATGGTTCGCAAATCCGTGCTGGAAGAGGTCGGCGGCTGGGCTGAGTGGTGCATCACCGAGGATGCGGAACTGGGGCTGAAGATCTTTGCCCGCGGCTATGAAGCCACCTATCTTCCCAAAACCTATGGCCGGGGTCTGATGCCAGACACCTTTCTTGATTTCAAGAAACAGCGTTTTCGCTGGGCTTACGGGGCCGTGCAGATTCTGCGCCGTCATGCCACAGCCCTGTTTTTTGGCAAACAAACCGAGCTCACCAGGGGCCAGAGATATCATTTTGTCGCCGGCTGGATACCCTGGCTGGCGGACAGTCTGAACATGTTCTTCACCGTGGCCGCCCTGGGCTGGTCCCTTGGCATGATTTATTTTCCGCTCAAGGTTGATCCACCCCTGGTGATCCTCTCGGTCATGCCTCTCGCTCTCTTTGTTTTCAAGATGGGCAAGATGATTTACCTCTATCGAACCAGAGTCGAGGCCACGGCCGGGCAGACCCTGGCTTCGGCCCTGGCGGGCCTTTCTTTATCCCACACTATTTCGCAAGCGATCATCCTTGGTTTTTTCACCAGGGACAAGCCGTTTTTCAGAACCCCTAAACGGGCTAAAAGCCACGCCCTGCTGCAGGCCTTGCAATCAGCCAGGGAAGAGTCTCTGATCATGATTGCCCTCTGGCTTTCGGCTGTATGCGTCGTGGTGTCCCAGGGGTCAGAGACTACGGATCTGCTGATCTGGATTCTGGTCCTGCTGGTCCAGTCTATTCCTTACCTGGCAACAGTGATCATGGCCCTGATAAGCGGTTTTGCCAAAACCAAAGAGAATATTATCAGCAATATCACGGCACCTCCTCAGCAAGAAGAAAGGTTAAAGGTTGAAGGTTGAAGGAAACCCGTCTTCGTTCGTTTGGCCGTCTGGTCTTTCGCTGGTCTATCTTCGCTATCGCGGGAAGCATGGCGATCACCCTTATCTTCCGTTGGGTACCGCTGCCTTTCAGCTCTCTGATGCTCCAGCAGCAGGTCGCCTCCCTGTGGCAGAAAGACAAGGATTATCGTTTTCGCTACCGCTGGGTCGAGCTGAAAAAAATCTCCCCTTACGCGCCCCTGGCGGTAATCGCCTCCGAAGACCAGAAATTTTTACATCACCAGGGCTTTGATTTTGAGGCCATCGAAAAGGCCTGGGAACACAACCAGCGCCGGAAACGGGTACACGGGGCAAGCACCATCTCCCAGCAGGTTGCCAAGAATCTCTTTCTCTGGCCGGGCAGAAGCTTTCTCCGCAAGGGGATGGAGGTTTATTTTACCCTGTTGCTCGAAGGACTCTGGCCCAAACGCCGCATTCTTGAAGTCTATCTCAATATAGCGGAATTCGGCCCCGGCCTCTTCGGGGTCGAGGCGGCAAGCCGGGCCTACTTCCGCAAACCGGCCTCCCGGCTGACCAGCAGGGAGGCCGCCATCCTGGCCGCAACCCTGCCCAGTCCCCTGCGCTCAAACGCCGCCAGGCCTTCCGGATACATCAATCAACGAGCCGGGCATATCCAGCAACAGATGCAACAAATGGGCGGCATTGGCCTGCTCAAGTCGCTCTGAATTATTGAGGCGTAGGCGTAGGTCGGATAGAGCAAAGCGAAACCCGACACAACCACTCGTCTACTCGTCAAGACTGAGTTGTACCTTTTTACCGGTAAAGGGACAGCGAAAAGCGAGCCGCCAGGCGACAAGCTCCATGCCGGTGCTGTTTTTGTTCCCGACCCCGTATTTAGGGTCGCCGAGAACAGGATGCCCGAGCATGGCAAAGTGGCGACGGATCTGATGCAGACGTCCGGTCTGAATGGTGACTTCGGCCACAGAGGTGTCACTGGCCTGTTCATAGTTGACAAGGGTATATTGGGTAATGGCGGGCTTATTGTCCAGCGGCAGCTCGATCACTCCCTGTTCCGGGCGGAGATGCCCCAGCACGGTTATCCGATACTGCTTGTCAATGGCATTATCCTGCAAAAGCCGCGAGAGTTTGGCGGCCGCCGCCTTGGTGTGGGCCAGGATCATCAGGCCAGCCGCCTCCCGGTCGAGCCGGTGCACGGGCAGGACAGGCCGCTTCAGCCGGAAATGTACCTCGACTTGCCGGACCAGCGAACAATGATCGCCGTAATCCGTTCCCTGGGCCAGCAGGCCGGCTGGTTTCAGCCAGACGCTGTACTGGCCGGCATCATGCAGACACCGGGCCACAGGGGGCTTCAGCGCGAGGAGCCGCGCATCGTAAGCCAATTCCAGCACATCCCCTGCCGCCAAACGCGCGGTTGCCTTACGCAGCCGTTTTCGCCCTCCCCTTTTACCCGTCAGCCAGACCGCCCCCTTGCACATGGCGTCTTTTACCCGACTCTTGGCAAGCCCGGCCCTGGCCGCCAACAGATCGCAGGCCGTGCCTGTATCCTCCGGGGCAATAATAAGCCTCACCATGAATGCTGCCGGAAGCTGCGCCGCCTCTGGATAGTTATCTGAAATGCTCATAGCCTCGATAGCTGATCTCCCGACGCTGGCCAGCCTCTTCAAGAAAAACCCCTTGGCCTTCGACAATATGCCCCACCACAAAGAGCTCCCTGCCGAACTTTTCCCTGACCAGAGTGCACAGGGCATCCACCTGCCGCTCGCCTGCGGTAAAGAGCAACTGGTAATCCTCTCCTCCGGCAAGCGCCCAGTCAAGGGCCGACTGAGCACAGGTTTTGGCCGCCTGAGCCAGCAAGGGCGAAAGAGGAATTTTTTCCGCCGCCACCACTGCCCCGACCCCGCTCTCCGTACAGATATGGGCCAGATCCGTGGCCAGGCCATCGGAAAGATCCTGCAGCGCATGAACCAGGCCACTGGCAGCCAGCACCCTGCCCAAGGCCACCTGGGGAACCGGATCCAGATGCGCGGCGATCAGGGGCTGCCAGAGTAAATCATGCTCCAGCCCCAAGCGACACAAGGCCAGACCGGCCGCTGCCTCGCCCAGAAAACCGCTGACCAGCACCACATCGCCTGGCCTGGCACCCTTGCGGGTAAGCAACTCCGCCTCGGCCATCTCCCCAAGCACCGTGACCGAGATAATGTTCTCAGCCCCGCCCTGCACCGTATCCCCGCCG